>ENA-UAJL01000003-UAJL01000003.1-human-gut-metagenome-genome-assembly--contig:-NODE-3-length-25677-cov-3.701467_pt1 | contig 25677 bp, 18 predicted proteins | sample MGYA00244430_ERZ654415 | MGnify/ENA primary metagenome ERZ654415 (study PRJEB26926, sample SAMN06165114) | human gut metagenome | biome: ENVO:00009003; feature: ENVO:2100002; material: ENVO:00002003...
GAGTTCGTCGGCAGCGTCAGATGTGTATAAGAGACAGGCACCATCTTGATATTGTTGGAGGCCCCGGCATTGAGCACCTCGACGATGCGGCCGTAGGGCACGTTTTCGTCGGCATAGAGGGCGATGAATCCGGTGGAGTCCTGCTCGTGGGCCATCTTGAGGAAGGGCACGAGCGCATCGATCTGGAGCGGCTGCGGCTGCTCGTCGCCGGCCGAGCCGTAGATATTTTTGTCGGCGTCGATATATATGCGTGTGGAGGGCTTGAGAGCGCTCTGCTCGGTGCTCTGCGGGAGGTTGACCTCAAGGCCAGTGGGGAACACGAAGGTCGAGGTCACCATAAAGAAGATGAGCAGGAGGAATATCACGTCGGTCATCGAGGCCATCGAGAAGGCCGACATCATGGAGTGTTGACGTTTGAGCATGGCAGGCTGATTGGGGAGTGATGGACGTGAGCCGCGGCTTCAGACGGCAGGCTCGTTGAGAAGGTCCATGAATTCCATTGATTTCGACTCGAGCATGTTCATCACCGAGTTGATGCGCGCCACCAGATAGTTGTAGGCGAACAGGGCGATTACGCCCACCACGAGGCCGGCCACGGTGGTTACGAGGGCTGTATAGATACCCGAGGAGAAGGTGGCGATGTTGGCTGAATTGCCCTCGGAGGCAATTGCGTAGAAGGCCTGCACCATGCCTACGACTGTACCCAGGAAGCCGAGCATAGGGGCGCCGGCGGCCGTAGTGGCGAGCCACGGAAGGCCTTTGGAGAGCGAGGCAATCTCGATGTTGCCGGTGTTCTCGACAGCTGCGAGGATATCGTTGACCGGACGGCCGATACGGCTGATTCCCTTGGCGATAAGGCGCGCATAGGGTGTTCCGGTCTTCTTGCAGAGATTGAAGGCGCTCTCGATTTCACCTTCGTGGATATAGTCGCGGATGCGCTTCATGAACGTATCGTCCTCGCGGGCGGCGCGGTTTATCACAATGGCGCGCTCCACAAAGATGTAGATGCACACCAGCGAGAGCAGGGCGAGCACAATCATGAGAGGGCCGCCGCGGAGGCAGAGGTCCCAGAGCGAGAGTTCAACTTGTTGGTTTACGGCGGCAGTTGCGGCCGGTGTGCCGGTGATGGCAGCGTCGAGCAAAATCATTATATTGGTTTATAGATTACGGGGTGACAGAAAGTGCCGCGGACGGCTCCGAGGAGTGCAGAGAGATTATTTCAGGCAGCCCTTGTACTGGCGGATGGTCTCCTCCAGGCCGAGGTAGAGCGCATCGCAGATGAGAGCGTGGCCGATGGATACTTCGTTGATATGGGGCACGTTCTCCTTGAAATAGCGAAGATTTTTAAGGCTGAGGTCGTGGCCGGCGTTGATGCCCAGGCCAGCCTTTCGGGCGGCGCGGGCGGCCTCCACGTAGGGTGCCACGGCGCGCTCGGGGTCGCGCTCGTAGAGGTCGGCGTAGGGTTTGGTATACAGCTCCACGCGGTCGGCTCCGGCTTTGGCGGCCAGTCGGATATTCTCCACGTCGGTATCCACGAAAATCGAGCTTCGTATGCCGGCCTCGCGCAGCGAGTCGATGATTCCGGTGAGGAAGTCCATGTTGGCACCGACATCCCATCCGGCCGATGAGGTGAGCGCGTCGGGTGCGTCGGGCACCAGAGTGACCTGCTCGGGTTTCACCATGAGCACAAGCTTCATGAACTCAGGCGAGGGGTATCCCTCGATATTGAATTCCGTCTTCACGAGCGGACGGAGGGTGAACACGTCGTCGCGGCGGATATGGCGCTCATCGGGACGCGGATGCACCGTGATTCCGTCGGCGCCGAAGCGCTCGCAGGCCTGGGCTACCTGGGCCAGGTCGGGATTATTTTCGCCACGCGCATTGCGCAAAGTGGCTATTTTATTTATATTTACGCTTAGATTGGTAGTCATTGCCATGTTGTTGAGTTGCAAATTTACCAAGAAATTTCAACACGCCGACCCGCCCTCGTGCGAAATCTTGCCGCATTAACAGAAATTTACACTCCGCTCTCGTCCTCCTTTATTATGAGAAGGGTATCGGCGGGGTGGAGCCGTCGGTGGCCGTTGGGCACGATATAGCGGTTGCCGCGGCGTATCATTATCACGAGCGAGCCGGCCGGGAGCTGCATCTCGCTCAGAGTGGAGGCCTTGGCCAGATGTTCGGGGGTGAGGGTGAGAGTCTGGAGAGAAGTGGGAAGCTCGTCGGCGAGCTCCACGCCGAAATCGTCGTCGCCATGGCAGCCGGAATCCACAAGGTCGAGCCGACGGGCCGCCGATATGACGGTAGTTCCCTGAATGAGAAGAGAAAGGATTGTAATGAAGAATACTATATTGAATATCTGACCGGCTCCTTCTATGCCGGCCACCACCGGATAGGTGGCGAAGATGATGGGCACCGCGCCGCGCAGGCCCACCCACGAGATGAAAGCCTTCGACTTAATGCTGACCTTGCGCATCGGCGCCAGCGAGAGGAACACACTGAGCGGGCGCCCCACGAGAATCATGAATACGCCGATCAGGAGCGAGACAGGAGCCACGGAAATCATTTCATGCGGATTGACCAGCAAGCCAAGCATAAGAAAGACGACAATCTGGGCGAACCATGTCATTCCGTCGAGAATCTTCGCTATGCCGCGATGATTGGGCAGCGGAGCATTGCCGATTACGATGCCGCAGATATATACGGCGAGATAGCCGTTGCCAGCAAGGGCGGTTGTACCGGCAAAAGTGAAGAATACCGCGCCGATCATGAGGATTGAAATCATGGATGCGGCCTGCCCGGCGTCCTCCCGGTTGGCCGAGCGGGCATCGATACGCCGGTATATACCGATCAGCCATAGCGTTATCTTTCCCATCACGAAGCCTCCGGCGATTCCTACACCGAACTGCAGCAGAAGCTCCACCACGAGGGCACCCGCCGAAAGCGAGCCACCTACGGTTATGGTCTCGATAAGAATTATCGTGAGCATATAGGCCATGGGGTCGTTCGAGCCGCTTTCAAGCTCGAGCATGGGGCGCAGGTGGTTGCGCAATCCCACTTTCTGGCTGCCGAGAATGCCGAATACGGAGGCCGAATCGGTCGACGACATAGTGGACGCCAGCAGAAGCGACGGCAACAGAGCGAAATGGATGTTGGTCCAGCTCATGCCGGAAAGCCACCAGATGAAAACACCGGTGAGAAGTGCGGTAAGGAGGACGCCCACGGTGGATAGCACCAGTCCCGGCAACACTACAGGGCGGATTGCCGCGATTTTGGTGCCCATGCCGCCCGAAAAGAGGATGATGCAGAGAGCTATCATACCGATGAACTGGGCGGTATGCATGTTGCTGAACTGGATGCCCACGCCGTCGGTGCCGAAAGCCATGCCGACCAGAAGGAAGATAAGCAGAAGCGGCAGGCCGAACCGGTAGCTCGACTTGCCGATGAGCACGCCCGCAATCAGCAGCGTGGAGCCTATAAGCAGAATGTTTTCAGTGGTGATATACTCCATAGGGGTTCATCAGAGGAAATATTCTATAATTACAGTGTCACAAAATTAACTTTTTTAACGCAATGAAAGAATGCCGAACGCAAAAAAGCAATCAGAATGCAATATCATAAGATTATAACGTCCAAAAACGCAAAACAACCTTAATTTTATAGAAATTTTCTTGCCAAAAGTACAAATTTCGCCTAATTTTGCACATAATAACCGAATCATTTTCAAAAATCAATCCGCGTAACGCAACTGGAAATCTCTCCACCCATTACTTCAGCGCAACAATTAACTTAATATTTATCACCAATCATCTCTAAAATGCGAAAAATCATTACATTGATGGGGGGGTAGCTATACTTCTTAATGCAAGCATAGCTTCTGCCGCTCCGCTCGCACCGCGTCCCGTAGAGGAACTGCTGGGCCTCCGCCCCGGCACTACCGCCACACAATTCACATCGGCCGCACCTGTGAGCAACCATCAGGCGCCCGCACGCCGCTCCTACGCCACGACAACCGGCGAGACCGGCGCGGCAGCAGCCAAAATCAACGCAAGTGTAGTCTATCCCGACAACGTAGCCGGCATGTGGAGCTATTCCACAACGGAATGGAATCCCACCCGTCTTGCCACCGGAATCCTCGCCACCGGCGGAGGTTTCGCCGCGAAAGGCTACTACTACATCAACCGCTACATCGAGGTGATGGGTCTGGAGGAAATCAAGACCATCAACTACAACCTTTCCGACTGGAGCGAATACGACAGCTATACGGGCTACATCCAGTATGTAGCCACCACCATGGCCTACAATCCCCTCCGCGACGAGGTATATGGCTGCTTCATCAATCCGGAGCGCACGGGCTACAACTTCGTGGAATGGAACTACAGCTATTTCGGAATCAAACGCACCATCTGCCCCATCGTGCGGCCCTGGAGCGGTTGCGCGTTCTCGTCCGACGGCACCCTCTACGCCATAGAGCGCAACGGCGACCTCTACACCGTCGACATCAAGACCGGCGAGATGACACTCGTGGGTTCCACCGGAGTGAAATCCGACTATATCGGCGACGCCACCATCGACCCGGCAACCGACACTATGTACTGGTCGGTAACAACCGATACGGACTTCGGCCTCTACACCGTCGACCTCAAGACCGCCAAGGCAACCAAGGCCTACGAGCTCCTCAACGAAGAGCAGCTCTGCGGCATGTATGTGCCCGAGCCCGAGGTAGAGCGGTCGCCCGACGCCCCCGCTAAAATCTCCTCTTCGCCAAGCGCGAACTTCTCCGGCTCATCGCTGACGGGAACCATCATCTTCTATACGCCCACCTATACAATCGGGCAGGAACGTCTCGACGCCGAAACCGACCTTACCTATACCGTGCGTGCCAACGGAGACGTAATCGCTACCGGCACATGCACACCCGGCAACAAGCGTACTTCAGTGTCTGTAACCCTCACCGAACCCGACAACTATTACTTCACCGTGACGACCTCCAACGACGCCGGCGAATCGGAGCCCAACGGAACCAAGAAGTTCGTCGGCCCCGATACTCCCAAGCCTTCGACTGTGACCGCCACGGTTCAGGGTACAACGGTGAACCTCAGCTGGACATCGCCCTCGTCGTCGGGTGTCAACGGCGGCAACGTGGCCTACTCCAAAGCAACCTACCGCGTAGTGCGCTACCCCGACGGCAAAGTGATTGCCGACGCAGAGACGGCGCGTAAGGCAACCGACGTTATAGAAATGCCGGCCGTACGCACGGCCTATACCTACGGCGTGGTTTCGACCGTCGACGGCCTCTCATCCGCCGAGGCCAAATCGGCAGAAATAGTCCTGGGCCCGATCGTGCCTCCTTATGAAGGAACCTTCACTGCCGCTACCTCTCTGGCCGGCTGGACGATTCTCAATGTCAATACCGACGACTATACCTGGAAATACTCATCGTCGAGCAAAGCTCTGGAAGCCTACGGCTCCAAAGGATTCGACGACTGGGCCATCACGCCGGCCGTAAAAGTGCGCGAAGGCTCCTCATACCCCTTCGCCATCACCCTCAAGACCAGCAACTACTACGAAGAGACCTTCGAGGTGAAATGGGGCACCGCTCCTACCGTCGAGGCCATGACAAATACACTCATCGAACCCACCGCAGTCAAGAGTTCGACCGCCCAGACCTTCCAGGGCGAAATCATGGCCGAGGAAACCGCTGAAATCTATATCGGCATCCATGCCGCCACCGCCGAGAAATCCAGCACAATCGACGTAATCTCATTCACCATCGGCGACGGCACAAATGCCAACGCACCGGCTGCCGTGACCGATCTTGCCGTGGCAACCCCCGTCGACGGCACCCGCAAGGCCGACATCACATTCACCGCACCCTCCAAGACCGTCAAAGGCGAGGACCTCACCGGCGACAATGCATGCACGGCAATCGTAGTGACGCGCGACGGCACGGTTATCGCAACCCTCACCGAAAACATCGGTCCGGGCGCGAATGTGGCCCTCACCGACAATGCCGAAACCCTCACCCTGGGCAAGCACCTGTATGCCGTTGTGGCCTCTAATGTCCACGGCGACAGCCCGGCCGCCGAGTGCGAGGCCCTCGTCGGCGCCCGCAAGCCTGTGGCTCCGGAATCGGCCAAGATGATTGAAGACGGCAACACGGGCAAGGTAACTATCAGCTGGACTCCCGTAACAACCGACGTGGAAGGCAACAGCTTCAACGCCGATGCCGTAAGCTACCGCGTAATCAACCGCGAATACGAAACCGTAGCCGACAACGTGAAGGGCACATCCGTGACTCTGACCGCCGTAGAAGAGGGCGAGCAGGCATTCTGCCAGTTCGGCGTCTACGCCGTGACCGCCGGAGGCGAATCCGACAAGATGGCCGCCACCGACTACAAGCCTGTAGGAGCCGCCTATCCGACGCCATGGGCAGAATCGTTCAAGGACAAGACCGTCTCCACAATCTTCGGCTACAACTACATTTCGGGCCGCGAGCCCTGGCGCTTCGTATCCCAGCACGACTGGGGATTCGGCCCTCAGGACAACGACGGCGGATTCACCTACCTCGAAGCCTACAGCGGCGACATTACCGCTCTGGTCACCGGTAAAATCAACCTCGAAGGTCTGAGCAATCCCGCCTTCACCTACTATACCTACAACTACCAGAATTCCCTGGCCAATCCTACCAACAAGCTCTCCGTGCAGGTAGACAAGGGCGATGGCAACGGCTTCGTGACCGTGCAGACCGACCGCGTATGCGAAACGGGCGAAGCCAATACGTGGAATAAGGTTATCGTTCCTCTTACCGATTTCGAAGGCCAGAGCGTGATATTCCGTATCATGCCCTCCGACACCGAACTCGCCGTCTATACCCTCGACAACCTCCGCGTAAACAGCTACGTGGAATACAACCTCACCGCCTCCAACATCTCGGCGCCTGCTGCCGCTGATGTCGACAAGCCTTTCGAAATCACCGCCACAGTAGCCAACACCGGCGACAACACCATCCGCAGCTTTACCGTTGAGCTATGGCGCAACGACGAGCCCGTCGACCACGTGGACTGCACGGCGCTCGAGCCTTCGCAGCTCAAGGAAGTAACCTTCGAGCAGACGCTCGACGTGACCGCAGGCGAATACGTAAGCTATAAAGCCGTAGTGGTATGCGACAACGACCTTAACGACGCCGACAATACCTCGGAGGAAATCTCCGTAGGCCTGGTGGCACCCACCGTTCCGGCAGTCAACGACCTGACCGCCACATCGGGTGCCGACGGAGCCGTACTCTCCTGGAGCGCGCCTGACGTTGCCAACGCACCAGGCGAACCCTTCACCGAGACATTCGACAACGCCGAGGCATGGAGCAACGTAGTGGCAGGCTGGAAATTCGTCGATGCCGACGGACTCCCCGTAGGTGGCACCAACGTGCCCGAATTCCCGTGCACCGGCCTCCAGTCGTGGTTTGTTGTCAACAACACTCTGAGCGGTATCCAGAGCGGAACTGATCCCACACGATGGAACGCCCACAGCGGCAACCAGTTCATATGCTCGGAATACGTGTCGCGCGGTGGCGTCAGCTACCAGAGCGACGACTGGGCTGTCACTCCGCTGCTCAACACCGTAGCCCAGTCATTCTCATTCTACGCCAAGAGCTTCGACGCCAAGTATCCCGAAACCTTCGAGGTGCTTGCATCGGCTTCCACAACAAGTCCCGACGACTTCACATCCATCGGCAAGGTAATCGATGCACCCAATGCATGGATGCAGTATCGCTTCAAGCTCCCCGAAGGCACGAAATACGCCGCCATCCGGAGCCGTTCGACCGACAAGTATTTCCTCTTCATCGACGATGTGACCTTCATCCCCGCGGATGCCGCTCCTGCAGCAGTAACGCTCAAGGGCTACAACATCTACCGCAACGGAATGAAACTCAACTCCACGCTCCTTACCGAACCTGCCTACACCGACGCCACCACCCGCGAGGGGCGTAAATACTCCTACTTTGTCACAGCCGTCTACGACCGCGGGGAATCGCGCCCGTCGAACACGGCCGACATCGACCTCAGCGGCGTAGCCAGCCTCTACGGTGATTCCGGAGTAGACATCCGCGCCATCGGCGGTGGAATCGTGGTGAAAGGCCTCACCCAGGGTAAGGTTGCGGTAATCGCCACCGACGGCCGCACCGTAGCTTCCGCCGAAGCCGCGCCGACAGTACGTATCAGCCTCCAGCCGGGTATCTACGTAGTGAATGCCGCCGGCCATATAGCGAAAGTAATCGTACGCTAATCCGAAGTTCCCCCCGGTTTCACACTGAAACCGCCACAACATCCATCTTTAAAGGCGATGTGTTCCTCCCCGAGGGCACATCGCCTTTAACATTCATACCCTATTTTTAACACCGCCGCTCCGCAGGGATTGCGGGATTTTCCATAAATTTGCAACCGACGGAAATTTTACCGACATCGAACAGTGGAATATGAGCGAACTGACGCAACGACTTCTCAGCGACTATCTTGCCGGCAACCTCTCGGCATCCGACAAGCTTGAGGCTCTTCTGCCCCAACATGCCGACGGATGCGAGCTGCTCGTGGCCTGTCGCCCCGAGGATTTCAGCGCCTCGGCCATAGCCCGCGCAGTGGAGGATTGCGACGCACGCCTGCTTGCACTGACGGTGACGGCGATGCGTACGCCCGACGACCATCCGGTAGTACTCGTGCGCGCCGACACGCGCAATGCCGACGCGATAGCGCGCTCGCTGGCCCGCTACGGCTATCAGACGGTCGACACCTCGGCCCGGCTCACTCCCGAGCAGCAGTCGGAGGCTATGGCCCGCATAAACGAACTCCTCCACTATCTCGACCTCTGATTCCACATCGGCCCCGCCCGGCGAGATATTTTTCTTTAACCGACAACACACTTACAGCCATGAGAATAGCCATAAACGGCAACCGCCATCAGGAAGGATATTTCGAGCATATAGAGCAGCTCGTGGCCACGCTCATGCAACGCGGCGACGACGTAGTTCTCGCCGAACCGTTTCTCGACTACCTCACCACCCATCTCGGCGACAGATTCGCCGTGGGGCTCGACTACATGCCTCTCACGCGGCAGCCCCACGCCGACCTGGCCATAAGCGTGGGCGGTGACGGCGCATTTCTCAAGACGGCGCGATGGATCGGCGCCGAGGCCACGCCGATAGCCGGAATCAACACCGGCCATCTGGGCTATCTCTCGGCTTTCACCTTCGAACAGGAGGGGGCGGTATACGCATCGCTGCTTCAGGGGCGCTACGCCGTGGAGCCTCGCTCGCTGCTCCAGGTTGAAATACTCGCGGGCGAAGGGAAACAGCCCGCCGCCGCGCCGCTGACGGCACTCAACGAAGTGGCAATAACGCGCGGCGACAACGGCTCGATGCTCCGCATAAGCGCACGGCTGGGCCACAGCTCGACTCTCAACTATATGGGCGACGGCCTGATTATCGCCACCCCTACAGGCTCCACTGCCTACAACCTCTCGGTAGGAGGCCCGATTCTCGCACCTGAACTGGAGGGATGGGTGCTCTCACCAATAGCGGCCCACTCGCTGTCGATGCGGCCGCTCGTGGTAAGCGACCGCTCCCCCATCGAAATCGGAGTGGAGACCCGCGGCAGCGGCTTCCGCCTGGCTATCGACGGCAAATCGCAGACACTCCCGCTCGAAACCACCCTGAGGCTCAGCCGCGCCCCCTATTGCGTGAATCTGGTGGTCCAGCCATGCCACTCATTCACCGACACGCTGCGCGACAAACTCGGCATGAAGGGCTTTATCTGATAGACTGTCTGCAATTAAATCCCGACACTCCAAACCTGAATTCAGAACCCTACAGATGCCCGTAGCCGAAATCAACCATAGCGCTCTTGGAAAGGTCCGTGTGAACGTCAGGCGGAACACCCATCAGATTTCCGCCCGCTGGAAGCAAGGACTTGTGAATGTAAGCGTGCCTCACGGAACGCCCGTAGAGCGCCTGCGCGACGCTCTCGACGGGTTCGCTCCACGCCTGCTGGCCATGCGGCCCCAGGTAGCCTACCGCGACGGGCAGCATATGGAGTTCCCTTATGTCGACGTGATCATCCGCCGCCAGATGATCGACCCCAAGCGCATACTCTGTTCGGCGCGGGGCGCCACAATCGCCATAGAAGTGGGGCTGGGCTGGGACTTCGAGTCGGCCGACACTGTACGCGCCGTAAGCGACATGATGTGCAAGGGAGCCCGGAGGCTTGCCGCCGACCTTCTGCTGCCGCGCGCACGCCAGCTGGCGGCGCGTGTGGGGCGACACCCCATAGGATGGACCATCGCGCGCGGACACCGTGTGCTGGGCCGCTGCTCCTCGTCGGGAGTGATTTCCCTGAGCTATGTGCTGCTCTTCCTGCCGCAGGAGCTCTCGGACTACGTGATACTCCACGAACTGGCCCACCTGACGGAGATGAACCACTCACGGCGCTTCCACGCCCTCCTCGACGAATATCTCGGCGGCCGCGAGGCCGAAACCGTAAAACTTCTGAAAACCTACCGCTGGCCCGTATTACGCAACTGAAGGCGTATCTTACCGGCAAATCCGCGGCGTAGCCGAATAAATGTGAGGCAATAAAGCGGAGGAGTAGGGCGTTATCCATTATATGAAAGTGTGTTTTCTCGTTCCGCCCGAGCCTTGCGCCGAAACGCCGGCAGAACGCTCGGCCGGCTGCACAAGGGTGGTCTACCCGATGCCGAATCTCTACGAACTCACCGTGGCTGCACTCGTGGCCGAGAAGGGGTTCGAAGTGGAATATGCTGACCTTACGGCCGACGGCACGACCTCGCTCGAGCAGTTTCTCGGCGCCGACACGAGCGACGCCTATCTGATCTGGACCGTGAATCTGAGCCGTGCCGCCGACCGCGACGCCCGCGACGCCATACTCCGGCTGCGGCCCGAAGCCACGACAGTGTTTCTCGGCCCCGGCGCCACGTTCTTCCCCGACATCTACCTCTCGGGCAAACGGACGGCGATAGTGCGCGGAGAGCCGGAACTGACTGTGGTAGAACTGCTTGAGCACCTACGCGACGGGCAAGACATTTCAGACCTCAAGGGCCTGACCCTGCATAACCCCGACGGCACGATAAAACGCAACCCCGCGCGCGAACTGCTTACCGACCTCGACTCGCTCCCCTTCCCGGCTCGCCACCTGGCAGGCAAATACCGCTTCCACAACCCGAAGCTGAAAGTGGCACCCTACACCACGATGCTCACCTCGCGCAACTGCCCGTTCCACTGCATATACTGCGTGCCCAGCTCTCTCACTTTTGCCCGCGAGCTCGACTTCCGCGCCGACCACGGCCGCAAGCCGCCCATCTCCTTCCGCTCGGTGGAGAGCATCGGGCGCGAGCTCGACGCCCTTGCCGCCGAGGGGTACCGCGCCATCGGCTTCGTCGACGACAATTTCATCTGGAACGAGGAGCGCACCGCCGGAATATGCCGCGAACTGAAAAAACACGGCATGGTGTGGGGCTGTCAGGCCCGCGTCGACGCCATCACCGAGCCGATAGCACGCATGCTCGGCGAGAGCGGCTGCACCTACGTTGACCTCGGTGTGGAATCGTTCAACGACGAGATTCTGCGCTTTATCCGCAAAGGCATCACCTCCGACCAGATAGTCAAGGCAATAGAGTTGCTGAAGAAGTACGGTGTGCCCGTAAAACTCAACATACTGATAGGCACGTCGCCTCTCGAGACCAAGGAGACCCTGCGCGATACCCTCCGCAAGGCCATGGCCCTGAAGGTCGACCAGGTGATGTTCAACATTGTATCGCCCTTCCCGGGCACGGAATTCTACCAGATGGCCAAAGAGAACGGCTGGATAAATGGTGGTGAGTACTCGCCTACCAACGTGCAGCGCGACTCGATACTTTCCTACCCCCACCTCTCGGCCGAAGAGATGGAGCGTGCACTTTACCGCTTCAACCTGCGCTATTTCCTGTCGCCGCGCATAGTGTGGCACCATCTGCACAAATTCCGCAGCTTCAGCGAGTTCCGTCTGGCATTCAAGGCCTTGCGCGTGAAGCTTTTCGGACGCCAGTAACCAGACCTGCACGCCGATGGACCGCTCCCCCCTGCTCTCAGTTGTTGTAATCTGCTGGAACTCTCTCGAACGGCTGCGCCAGCTTCTCGATTCGGTTCCCGGCGCGCTCGCGGGGATTCCCCATGAGCTGATACTGATCGACAACGGCTCGACCGACGGAACAGCCGACTACATCGCCTCCTTCCACCCGGAAATCATTTACCGCCGTCTCGACAGCAACCGGGGCGTAGCCGCCGCGCGCAACCGGGGCATCGCCCTTGCAAAGGGAGACTACATCTGGCTGCTCGACGACGACACCGTGATCAACTCCGAAGCCGTCGGCGCGATGCTGCGCCATATGGAAGCCAATCCACAATGCGGCATCTGCGGCTGCGCCCTGCGCACGCCGGAAGGCGAACTGCAGCAGAGCTACAAGCCCTTCCCTTCGGTGGGCATAAAGCTGCGCAACGTGCTCGGAATAGGCAAAGCCGACCCGTATGCCGACGCCGTGGCGCTGGGTAAACCTTTTTCTCCCTTCTACATAATCGGAGCATGCCAGTTAATCAGGAGGAAGACCCTCGAAGAGGTCGGCCCGCTCGACGAGCGTATATTCTACGGCCCGGAGGATGCCGACTTCTGCCTGCGGGCCGCACGGCGCGGATGGTCGACCGTCTATCTTCCCGATGTGAGCATCACCCACCACTGGAAACGCATCACTACCCGTAGGCCGCTCTCGAAAATCGGACGCGCACACATACGCGGACTCCTTCATTTCTACCTCAAACACCGGCGTATATTCTAACTTAAGAATTGTAAGCTACGCAGATGTTACAAACGTGGGGCAAAGCGGTGAAACGGCACTAAACGCGCCATAACGCTGTAACAATCCGGCGAAATGTTATAAATTGTAACCACAAAGGAGTTACAAATCAGTTGCCGCCTTGCAATCCAAGGCGGCTCTTCCTATCTTTGATACCGGAAAATAGACCACCGGCCGACTTAGCCCCCTTTGCGGAGGCCATAGCGGCTGCCAAGCCAATCTATATAGTAATATTATCACCCGGCTACCTCGCCCCTGCTAATGGCCGTGACTCCGGCATCAAGCCAATCACACGGCCCGTCGGCTCCGACCAGTGCAGCCCGATATCAACACCACGGCTATCAGTTGTATCCATGCTGACTAAGGATCCGACAAACAACCCCATAAATCAAGGCCGCATACTGGCAATCGACAGCGATCCGACCATATGCGAGATGATCCGCACCCATTTCGGGCCGGAAGGATTCTCCGTGGACTATTGCACAAGCTATGAGGATCTGTTCTCCATCAATGTAGGAGGATACGCACTGGTAATCATCAGTCTTGACCTTGACGATGCCGACTACGCCCTTAGCCTTGTGGAGCAGATCAAGCAACACAGTGCGTCGGCACGCACAGGCGTAATAACCTGCTCGGCCAAAATGTCGCCTACTACCGTTATCGACTCGCTCAACGCCGGGGCAGACGACTATCTTCTGAAACCATATTCTCTCCGCGAGCTGATGGCCCGCGTGCGCGCCGTGCTCCGCCGGCAGATCTGAGTGGCGCGTCCTACCTCCCGGTTTCCTATCGTTTCCGACGGACCTATGCTATGGGTTCGCCGATTTTTTTGTATTTTTGCAATCCGACGGCCGCCAGGGCCTTCACCATCGCCGGCCGCATTCAATCCTATACGCAGTATTATCCTAATGAATAAGTTGCAGAATCTCGCCTCACGCCTCCGGATGATTCCGGGCCGGGTGGCCGCCGAAGTGCGCCGGCCGCAGTGGTGGGGCTTCTTCGTAAGTGTGGCAGCAATAGCCATCCTTTCCATCGCTTTCTTCTATCCCGACGCATCGCTCGGCAACGAGCTGCGGCAGCACGACATGCAGCAGGGAGCTGCCATAGGCTATGAGGCCACCGCCTACGCCGAAGCCACCGGCGAGGACCTCCCGCGTTGGACCAACTCGCTCTTCTCCGGCATGCCCACCTTCCAGATTTCGCCTTCCTATCCCTCCGACTCGCTTTTCGGATGGATCAACACGGTATATGGCGCAGGGCTCCCCTCCCCCTCCAATCTGCTTTTCATGATGATGTTCGGCTTCCTGATTCTGATGGCGGCCATGCGCGTGAGGTGGTATTACGGCCTCATCGGCGCCGTGGCCTGGGGCTTCTCCACCTACTTCATCATAATAATCGGAGCGGGCCACATCTGGAAGTTCGTCACGCTGGCCTACATCCCGCCCACAATCGCCGGCATCATCATGGCCTACCGCGGCCGGTGGTTTCTTGGCGCGGCGCTCGCGGCGCTGTTCGCCATGATGCAGATAAAGAACAACCACGTGCAGATGACCTACTACTTCCTCTTCGTGGTGGCGGCTATCATCATCGCTTTTCTGATCGATGCCTTCCGCAAGGGGGAGACTCGCCGCTGGCTAAAGGCCACGGGAGCTCTGCTCGTGGCCGGCGCACTGGCCGTAACGGCCAATATGCCGAACCTCTACAACACCTACCTGTACGCGGCGGAATCCATGCGCGGGGGCCACTCCGAACTTACCTCGGCCAACGACGACGCCAATGCCACCTCCGGCCTCAACCGCGACTACATAACCCAATACAGCTACGGGCGCTCAGAGACCTTTTCACTGCTTATCCCCGACGTTAAGGGGGGCGCATCCGTACAGCCGGGCGGAGGAGGCCTTCAGCCAACATCGCTCACCGACGTCAAGGGAGCCGACGAGGCAATCGCCCGCGCCGGACTCAACGAGGGCGAATACCAGTATCTTGCCAACTACATCAGCCGCTACTTCGGCGAGCCGGAGGGTACGAACGGCCCGGTATATGTGGGAGCGATAATCTTCACGCTCTTCCTGCTGGGCTGCCTGATTGTGCGCGGGCCGCTTAAATGGGCCCTCCTGGTGATGACCGTGCTTTCGGTCGGCCTTGCGCTGGGCCGCAACATGCAGTGGCTCACCGACCTGTTCATCGACTATATGCCGATGTACTCGAAATTCCGGACCGTCGAGAGCATTCTGGTAGTGGCCGAATTCTGCATCCCTCTGCTGGCCATTCTTGCACTGCAGAAACTGCTCACCGAGCCCGGGGCACTCTCGCGCTACCGCCGCGAAATCTATGCCGCGTTCGGTCTGACGGCGCTCTTCTGCGTGGCCGGCTGGCTCTTCCCGTCGGTCTACGGGCCGGCCCTCACCGAAGGCGACACGCAGCTGTCCAACATGCTCTCCTATCAGCTTCAGCAAGCCGGCTATCCGGCCGAGGCCATCCGGATGTTCTCCATCAACAATCCGGCCATAGCAGGCGTAGTGGAAGAGCTCCGCTACTCGCTGGTGAAAGCCGACTCGCTGCGCTCGCTCATATTCATTCTTCTGGCATTCGGGGCGCTGATGCTCTGCACATTCGGGAAAGTGAAACACTGGATGGCTGCCGCGATAATCGGGCTGCTGGTGTGTGTGGACCTCTACACCGTCAACAAGCGCTACCTGAACCACGAAAGTTTCTGCACCCCCGAAATTTCGAAGACGGACCCCTTCCCCCTCAGCGCCACCGACAAAGCCATTCTGGCCGACACGGCGATGAACTACCGCGTGATGGATATTCCGCGCTTCTATCAGGCCGCCCCGTCGCGCCACCACAAAGCCGTAGGCGGCTACCATGCCGCCAAGCTTACGCGCTATCAGGACCTCATCGACCGCCATCTCTCGCATTTCCCCAACGGAACGCCCACAGAAGCCGACTTCCGCGTGCTCGACATGCTCAATGCCCGCTATATTGTGGGCAACGACGGTAATGCGCAGCTCAACCCCCAGGCGCTGGGCAACGCATGGTTCGTGGATGAAATATCCTACGTCGACAATGCCGACGCCGAGATGGACGCACTCTCCGCGCTCGATCCCGCCTCGCAGGCCGTGGCCGAACGCCGCTTCGCCCAAGCTCTCGGGAAAGCCACGCCGACAGCTCCATCCGACACTATTTTCGAGACCACATATGCCCCCGACAGGCTGACCTACGCAGCCCGAAGCGCCAACGGCGGCATCGCCGTATTCTCCGAAATCTACTTCCCGTGGGGCTGGGAGACCACAATCGACGGAAAACCCGCCGAACTGGGCCGCGTGAACTACGTGCTCCGCGCCCTGCGCATCCCTGCAGGAAACCACACCGTGGAGATGCGCTTCAATCCCGCCTCGGTGCGCAACACCGTAGCCGCCGCCCGCTTCGCCGTAGTCGCCATCTACCTCCTGCTCGCCCTGGCCATCGTTGCTTCTCTCCTCCCACCGGCCTCCAAACCCGAGGAGTCCGCAAAATAATTATACTCTCCAAAACATGACTAAACAAAAAAAGTAATAAAGGGAATCGAACTGTACGGAAATATCGTACAGTTGAAAATCCCTGATACCAACGGAAATTTTTTCTGGGGGGAAGCGATACGGCCTTCATACAAAAATTCATAACTTTGCATTGTGGTAGTCAAGCGATTACCACAATGCATTTTTCCAGACAAGTTATTTACAATCATTACAAGAATTTAAATACACATTTTTTGCTTATGAAAAAAATCTACGCTATTCTGGTGGCAGCCTTGATTGCCACCGCATTTACAGCACACGCAGATGTGGAACTCCACCACGTCTTCCCTACCGCAAAGATGACAAAAAAAGTAAAGACGCCTGCGGCCAAAATCAGACGTCACGCTTCGAAGGCTCCTTCGCGCGTGGCCCCCGCCAACGATCCTCTCAACCCCTCGCAATGGGAAGACTGGGGAACAGGCACCTACACCGACGACATCCTGACCTCATTCAGCTTTACCGAAGGCATCGAGCCTTGCACATACGAGGTGCGAGTGCAGCGCGACCGGGCTAATCCCGGTGTATATCGTATTATCGACCCATGGGCCAACTACCCGCAGAAGGATGCCATCGAAGAGCAGGACATCGAGCTTACTCTCGGCGACGAGGTGTATATTACCCTTGACGCCCGCAAGCCTGAGTTCGTACGTCTGCTGCGCTCGCCGCTCGGCATGGCCGACTGGGGCGGACCCACAGAAGTTATCGGCTACAGCGAAGCCGAAGGCATCGACGAGGACATCGAGGAAGAACAGCTCGACTCCCACGGCACCCTTGCCGACGGCGTAATCCGTTTCACCGAGGTTCACTCAATCGGCATAATCCAGGCCGACGAGACGGAAGAAGACGGCGACTACATCTACAACGCCAACGACAACGGTGCTTTCGCCCTCTACCTTCCCGGCGCCGAGGCTCCCATCGACTATTCCAACATCACAATCTACAAAACGGAGCCTTTCTGCCCGGATGCCTCCGGCAAATATCATGTGGAGTTGGGAGGCGACAACCGCATCACATCCCTCAAATATCTGATTGTGGAATCTATCGGCGACGATACGGTTGAAAAACTTGAAGCCGAAGGCACAGTAGCCCACATGGGCGACATCATTGAAATCGACGTGACCGGCACAAACCGCGTGGTCTATCTTGTAGTAGGCGCCTACGACGACAACGGCGAGATGCAATATGCCCTCTACGGCGAATACACTGCTCCCGACGGCGACTCCGAGGAATGGCAGCCAATCGGCCGGGCAAAGCTCACCGAAGGGTTCCTCTCCTGCCTCTCGCTCTCACCCTTCACCTCCGAGACATTCGAGGTCGAGGTCGAGGAAAACGTCTACCTCCACAACTACTACCGCATCAAGAACCCCTACGACAGCTGGGCACAGAGCGCACCCTATTCGGTAGGCCACGACCATAACCACTACATCTACATCAACGCCTACTATCCTGAGGATGTATATGTGGAATACAGCCCGGTAGGACTGGATGTAAGCGTGTTCGGCGAACTCGCCCTCTCCAGCGACTATTACACGATGGTTCAGGAATACGGCCACGACCTGCTCGCACAGTATGACATCCACAGCGGCGGCACGCTTGAAAACGGCGTGATTTCATTCAACCACCGCAACGACATCCGCGTGCTCTGCTACGGCGTCGGGAAATGGTTCTACACCAACCGCCTTGTCAACCCCGAGTACGACGAGGAGGAAGCCGCCGGCAACGACAATTACGACGTCGAGCCATACATTGCCGGACCCTTCCGGCTCGACCTACGCGGAACATCCGGCCTCTCTCTGGTCCGCACCGACGCCTCCGAAGAGCCTGAAACCTACTTTAACCTTCAGGGTCAGCCGATTGACCAGGCAACCGCCAAAGGTCTCGTAATCCGCGTTCAAGGCACCCACGCCGAAAAGGTCGTTCTCCGCTGACACCGTTATTGAACTTTTTCTTCACAACCGGGCGGTGAGCCGGTTTACAATCCGACCCACCGCCCTTTCATCTACTTCCGCAATCTGACCTCAAAACTAAAATCTCTCTAAGCTATCTTGCTTACACAGATTTATTTCTATTTGTGTATGAACGATTTTATCCATATATTTGCATCTGAAAACCAATATCCAGATGCCAATGAAATAAAAAACTGACTCTCAGTTAAGCACCATAGAATAGGAAAAAGCGTTTTTGCTGAACATCTTGCACTTGAAACTTCGACAACTTCAAAGCAACCAAGAGTAAAGCGAAGATGCTCACGCCATAGGCGTGGGCTTTACTCGTTTATTTGGTTGTGTAGGTAGTCGAAGACCTCAAGTGCAGATAAACCGAGTATGTCCGCGCTTTTTTTGTGTCTTAACCTAACCGGGACCATTTATAAACCCTAATTTAATCCAATATGAAGAAATATATAGTTTTCCTCATAACTCTGGTCGTTTCCATATTATCAATCAAAGCTGACCAAGCATCCTGCAGTGGGAACGATGGTGTTTCTTACGTCACAGTAACAACCGAAAGCGCACCGTCGCCTGGAACCAATTTCATTGTTAAAGGTTACGGGCAATACACTAATGCTACGTGCTTTGTGACCTACAATGAAACAGGTTCAAACAAAGAGTATTCTTTAACCATCGATATTCGCGACGGACAAGGAAAAGGGTACACAAGTTGCCCCGAATACAAAGTATGCAATCTCAAAGTAGAAGTAGCAAGTTTCTGCAGATAAGAGATTAACCTTAACGTAAGGGCGTATCGGATAAATTATCTGATACGCTCCCTTTCCTTATTTAGGAATAATGGCACACCGAAAAACCTCAATTTCCATGCTAAAATTTATTACATCGAATGCGAGGCTTGGACGATGCCATGAACATTTCCTTGATTATAGAAATGGGGGATATGAAAATTTAACGGAGGCGAAAGGGATGTTTTAAGCGGAATGTCGTAAATTTGCACATTATTGCGCTTTTGCGCATGCACATCGACCAGATTTCATGCCGCCAACGGCTCGCTGCCCGCGAGATGCGGCCAATGGTCTTCATCATTAGATGCCACCAATCTCTTGCGACGCTCTCAGTTCTATATCATCCTGATATTCACCATATTTCTCTTCGCCGGAAAGCTATTTTCGCGCGATGGGGTGCTGTCTGCGGCGCTACAGGAAGGAATAGCGGCCAGTAAGGCCGTAACGGCCGATTCAGCCACCGCGACCGACGCGATTCTCACCGCCGTCGACGGGCTGAAGGCAACGGCAGAATCGATTGCGGGCGTCCTCCCGTTGGATACGCTCCCTGCTGAGGCCCCTGGTATTGTTGATCCTGACTCCATTTCTTCCGCTTCCACCGCTCAGGCACCCGATTCCTTAGCGGCGGCTCCGATGAGGGCCGACACTACGGCAAAGCGCCCCTCACGCATCCGTCGCGAGAAGGTCGATCTCGACAATCAGGTAGTCTTCAACTCGAAAGACTCGATGGTGATGATCGGACGCAACACCGTCTACATGTATGGCGACGGCACCGTTGACTATGGCGACCTCAAACTTTCGGCGGCCGAAATCAAGCTGAATATGGACAGCAGCGAGGTCTACGCCGTAGGCCGTCAGGATTCCGTGGGCGAGATGGTAGGCACCCCCGTATTCGAGGAGGGTGGTTCAAGCTACGAGTCGGCAACGATGCGCTACAACTTCAAGAGCAAGCGTGGCTACATCACCAACGTAATCACCCAGCAGGGCGAAGGATACCTTACCGGCGGCAAGACCAAAAAGACCGAAGGCGAGGACTACTACCTGGAGAGCGGCCGCTACACCACCTGCGACGACCATGAGCATCCCCACTTCTGGCTGCAGCTCACGCGCGCCAAGGTGCGTCCGAAGAAAAACATCGTGACCGGGCCGGCCTACATGGTGCTCGCGGGCCTTCCGCTCCCGCTGGCAATCCCCTTCGGCTATTTTCCCTTCAGCGACAAATACGCCTCGGGCGTGATTGTTCCTACTTTCGGCGACGACTACAACCGCGGCTTCTACCTGAGCGACGGCGGCTACTATTTCGCCATCAACGACATGATCGACCTCGCCCTCACCGGCGAAATCTACACCAAGGGCTCGTGGGGCCTATCGGCACAGTCGACCTACCGCAAGCGCTACAAGTACAGCGGCTCGTTCAACATCAACTACCTCAAAACCATCTACGGCGAGAAGACCGACCCCGACTATTCGAAAGCCACCAACTTCCAGGTGGTCTGGAGCCATTCGCAGGATTCCAAGGCCAACCCCAACATGAGCCTTTCGGCGGCCGTGAACTTCACCACCTCGGGCTATACGCGCAACTCGCTCAACTCCTACTATACCAACGCATTCACCGAGAACACCAAATCCTCGACCATCAACATGAGCTACCGCTTCCCCAACTCGAAGTGGTCGCTCTCGACCTCGCTCAATATCTCGCAGCGCACGCAGGACTCAACTCTGGCCGTATCCTTCCCCAACCTCAACATCACCATGAGCCAGACCTACCCCTTCAAGCGCAAAAACGCCGTGGGAGCCGACCGGTGGTATGAGAAAATCCGCATGAGCTACACAGGTCAGTTCCAGAACTCCCTGACCTCCAAACAGGATGAATTCTTCAAGAAATCGCTGATAAAGGACTGGCGCAACGGCATGCGCCACAGCATCCCCATTTCGGCCACGTTCCCGCTCTTCACCTACTTCAACATCACTCCCAACATCACCATAACCGACAGAATGTACACCCAGAAGGTGCGCCGCCAGTGGGACCCGCAGGCTTCGGCCGAGGTGATGGACACCACCTACTCTTTCTACAACGTCTGGGACTTCAACGCATCCGTTTCGCTCGATACGAAAATCTACGGCTTCTTCCAGCCACTCCCCTTCCTGGGCGATAAGGTGAAGATGATACGCCACGTGATGACGCCTACCATCTCCTTCTCGGCGTCGCCCGACTTCTCCTCCCCCTGGTTCGGCTACTACGGCCAGTATGAATACACCGACCGCCAGGGCCAGCGCCAGCAGAGGAAGTACTCGATGTTCCCCGGCGGCCTATTCGGCGTGCCCGGCCAGGGAAAAACCGGCATGGTGAGCTTCTCGCTGGCCAACAACGTGGAGATGAAGGTGAAATCCGACAACGACTCAATCGGCGAGAAGAAAATATCGCTCATCGAGAATTTCACCGTAAGCCAGAGCTACAACTTCGCCGCCGACTCGTTGCGCTGGAGCAACATCAACACATCGCTGCTTCTGCGCCTCTCAAAGCAGTTCAACCTCAACCTCTCGGCCACGTGGGATGTCTACACCTACGCGCTCAACTCCTATGGAAATCCCGTGCGCGTCGACAAGCTCCGCCTCACCCACGGCAAGGGGCTCGGACGCCTGTCGTCGACCGGAACATCCTTTTCCTATACATTCAACAACGACACCTTCCGCCGCAAGAAGAAAAACGGCGACAACCCGCCGGAAACCAACGGCAACCTCGGCAACAACCCGCGCGACGACGACTGGGACGACTCAGGCTACGGGCAGCCCGACCGGCTCTCCGACAAGGACGATTCCGACTCCGACCTCGACCTGACGCCGGAGGGCTACGTAAGGTGGGAAGTGCCGTGGAGCCTGTCGGTGAATTACTCCGTGAACTACGGCTACGGCGAGTTCGACAAGGAAAAGATGGAATACAAGGGGCGCATCACCCAGAACCTCAGCCTGTCGGGCAACATCCGGCCTACCAAAAACTGGGAATTCTCGGCATCGGCGTCGTACAACTTCGACACCCATAAAATCGCCTACATGAACCTCAACATAAGCCGCGACCTGCACTGCTTCATGATGAGAGCGAGCGTGATACCCGTCGGCCCCTACAAGAGCTACAACTTCCATATCTCCGTGAAGTCGGCCCTGCTGAGCGACCTGAAATACGACAAACGCTCGTCGACCAGCAACGGCGTGCAATGGTACTGACGCAATCCATCTCCAATCTTACCGATGCCATGGGAAAACTAAGCAGATTATTGAGCTATCCGGCGCGCTGGCGCCGCAGCAAGGGGTTCGGAGTGCATTCACCGTTCGCCTACAGCTTCATAACGGGCGTCCTCACCCAGACCGAGTGCGCCTACTATGCCTATGGTGAAATCGCGGCCTTCTGCCCGCGCGCACGCAAGGCCGGCTTCAACGAGATTTTCGCCGGGCGCGACATGAGCATAGCCGAGGCACACCTGGTATTCCGCATTCTCTGCCATTTCAATCCCACCCAGATAGTGGAGATGGGCCATGGACATGAAGTGACCAACACGCTTTTCCGCAACGCCGTTCCCCGCGCGCGTGTGCTTCACTGGGTGGAGGGGCGCAGCCTTGACCTGCAGCCGTCAGAGCGCAAGACTTTCGTGCTGGTCAACCAGCTCGTGGGCGACGAGCTTACCGCAGCGGCCGAGGTTATCGGCACCCTTCTTGCTGATGAAAACTGTGTGATTGTAGTGAGGAATCTCTCATGCTTCCCCCGGCAGCGCGAGGCATGGAACCGCATCGCGGCCTCCGACTATGCCGGAATGGGCTTCACCGACGGCCATATCGGTATTTTCGTGGCTGAGAAGGGTCTCCCCCACTGCATCTACGACCTCGTGCTGTAACCCTCGCCACGGCCATGCGCAGATTTCCCGACAACAATACAATAGTGGAAGAGTTCCGCGGTCACCTCATGCTGGAGCGAGGCCTCTCGGCCAACACAGCCGAAGCCTATACGTTTGATCTCGGAAAACTATTGGCGTTCACATCGGCCGAAGGGCTCGGCATACCCGACATCGCCTACACCGATCTGGAGCAATTCGCTGCTTCGCTCTACGACCTCGGCATCGCCGAATCCACGCGCAAACGTATCGTAGCGGGTATCCGCACTTTCTTCCATTTCCTTGTAATCTCGGGCTATCTCGACGACGATCCCTCGCTCCTGCTCGAAACACCCGTCACCGGACTTCACCTCCCCGAAGTGCTCACAATCGACGAAATCGACCGGATGATTGACGCCATCGACCTTTCCACCCCCGAGGGGGTACGCAACCGCGCCATCGTCGAGACGCTCTACGGCTGCGGCCTGCGCGTGAGCGAGCTGGTGAATATGGAATTCTCGCAGATTATGGCCGACGAGGAATTCCTGCGCGTGCGCGGAAAGGGCGACAAAGAGCGGATGGTGCCCATGTCGCCCGTATCGCTGGAGCGCATAAGCGAGTATGTCGACGGCCCGCGTGCCGCTCTTACTCCGCCGGCGGCCGACGCCAACATCGTGTTTCTCAACCGGCGCGGCAAGCGCCTCACCCGCCAGATGATATTCACCATAGTGCGCCGTCTGGCCGAAGCCGCCGACATCCGCCGAACAATCTCGCCCCACACACTCCGCCACTCCTTCGCCACCCATCTGCTCGAAGGCGGAGCCAACCTGCGCGCCATCCAGCAGATGATGGGCCACGAAAGCATCTCCACCACCGAAATCTACCTCAACATCGACACCTCCCACCTCCGCGAGGAAATCCTCCTCCACCACCCCCGCAATCGCCGCTGATTCCCGCACCATCCGAATCCCCATTCGCGCGAACCCTCTAAAAAGTGTGGTTTTTCTCGATTTGAACCCTCAGAAAAATGTGGTTTTTGCTTGCACGAACCCTCAGAAAAATGTAGATTTGCACAAATTTCATTAAGAATCAGATGGATAGAAAAGCCTACAAATCGCTGCTCAAATGGAAGCATTCGGAGTCGCGCAAACCGCTTCTGATTTTAGGGGCAAGGCAGACTGGAAAAACGTGGCTGATGCGCGAGTTCGGCAGGAAAGAGTATGCCAATACAGTCTACATAAACTGCGATTCTGAACCGCTTATACAGACTCTTTTTACCACCGACTACGATATCGGCAGGCTCATTCTGGCCTTTCAGGCCATTTCCGGTCAAACTATATCCGACGATGGCTCAACCCTTATAATACTCGATGAGATTCAGGAAGCTCCACGCGCCATCCATTCCTTGAAATATTTTTGTGAAAACGCTCCTCAGTACCATATTATGGCTGCCGGGTCACTTTTAGGCGTGGCGTTGTCGCGTCAGGAATCGTTTCCCGTAGGCAAAGTCGACATACTGCATATATATCCTATGGATTTCGAGGAATTCATGCGTGCCTGCGGAAAAGAGATGTACTGCGAAATACTTGCCAAGGCAGACTATGCTATGGCCGCTTCCTTCGCCGAAAAATATATTGAGCTTTTGCGCCAGTACTATTATGTGGGTGGAATGCCCGAGGCTGTCGAAGTATTCGTGACAAGGCACGACCTCAACGAAGTGCGAACCATCCAGCAGAATATCCTCACTGCCTACGGCGCCGACATGTCGAAACACGCCTCTAAAACTGAGGCAGTGCGCATCTCGCAAGTATTCCAGAGCCTCCCCTCCCAACTGGCCAAGGAAAACCGAAAATTCATCTATGGAGTGGCGAAACCCGGCGCAAGAGCGGCTGATTTCGAGATGGCTATACAATGGCTCATCGACGCCGGAATCGTATACCGCATACCGAGAGTGAACAAGGTGGCATCGCCACTGAAATTTTATGAAGACATATCGGCTTTCAAACTCTTCCTGCTCGACGTAGGTCTGCTTGGATGTATGTCGTCGCTCCCACCGACAATTATTCTTGACAACCCGGTCGCCCTCTCGGAATATCGGGGAATGATAGCCGAACAATATGTAGCACAGCAGCTCTCATCGGCGGGAATCCCGCTTTTCTACTGGAGCAACGCCACTTCGCCGGCCGAAATCGACTTTCTCCTTCAGGGCGAACGCCACGTATGCGCCATAGAAGTAAAAGCATCGACCAACGTCAGGGGGAAATCCATCTCAATGCTAACCAAGGAAAAACCAGGGACTGTGGCCGGCATTAGATTCTCGCTTCTCCCCTTCTGCCGACAGGAAACCCTTACCAACTACCCACTCTACGCAGTTCCCTTTGTCGCACCATCCCTCTCCAACCTCTGACACGACTCCGTTACGATTCCATTTGGTGTTCCGGTAGTATTCAAATTTATAAAGGATTATGGCGACTGGGTGCGGAGAGGCTTTTATTTCGGGGAGGGGCGGAGTTTTAGGGGGGAATTTGCTATCTTTGCACTGCAACATTCTCTAAAACTTTCGCAATGGGAAAATACCTGTCTCTTATACACATCTCCGAGCCCACGAGACCCTAAGACATCTCGT
>ENA-UAJL01000006-UAJL01000006.1-human-gut-metagenome-genome-assembly--contig:-NODE-6-length-23589-cov-4.306195_pt1 | contig 23589 bp, 19 predicted proteins | sample MGYA00244430_ERZ654415 | MGnify/ENA primary metagenome ERZ654415 (study PRJEB26926, sample SAMN06165114) | human gut metagenome | biome: ENVO:00009003; feature: ENVO:2100002; material: ENVO:00002003...
AGAGTTCGTCGGCAGCGTCAGATGTGTATAAGAGACAGCTCAAAAACTACACCGTCAACGGTACGGAAACCCGTGCATCCGCAGACGGGTCTTTGAGCCTTACTCTCAAAGTTGACACCCAAATCGTCGTAAATTTCGTTGCGCATATGGAAGAAAACGTTTTTGCAACCCTTCAAGGCAGACTGAAAGTTAAAGGCAGCTACTTCTACGACGCGGACGACGACGATTACGATTTCACTCACAATATCGAAACCGTGTTCGGCGACAAACAAATCTCTCAAATCGAATCCGACGCCGAAACTGGCAAGGTGTATTTTGAATCGGTGTTCGGCAAAAACAACCGCAATATCACCGTTATCCAACACACAAACAAAAACACCGTTGTCGAACTCACTTCCGACGAGCTTTTCGAAACCTATTACAACCCATTCGATTTGCTTGCGGCAAGCGATTTTGAAAAGGTTAGCGACACTGAATACGTGATGTACAACGCCGCAAAAGCAAAAGAAGCGGCAAGCGCGCTTTCGGGCTGGACGGAAAGCATCGCGTCTTTCACAATCACCGTTGAAAACGGAGTGGCGACCAAACTTCATATCGTAACAGAACGCATTCAACCCTCCTCCGCTTCCGAAACGTACGTATCCACCTACGATTTCGACCTCAGCGAACACGGCACGGCAAGCGTTGACACGCTCTACACTCAACCCTATCCGCACACCGCCGACCACGACGTTCTCGCTTCGGCACTTCAAGCCGCATCCGAAAAGGCTGCGTACACGGTGCGCCACCAAGGCCACGAAGTCGGTTACAAAGAGCCCGAAGGCGGCGAAACTCGTCCCGGCTACGGCGACACCGACTACAACGTGTACGTCAACGAACAAATGGTTTACGACTCATATAAGGACGAAAAACACGGCTACGTCGCACTTGACGGTTACGTCTATCCTTTCGACTATCTCAAATCCTCAAACCAAGTCGTATTGCGCGACCCCGTAGACGTAGAATCCATTGCGTATTATCAACCGAGCCTCCTCGGCTTTGACGTCGCATTGTTCAAAAAGGTTGACGAAAACAAATATACGCTTCATCAAGACAGCATGGCTCAGACCGTTGCGCCCTACTTTGCAATAGGCAACGAGCAAGCGTATTACAAATACGCACAAGACCTCACTCTTATCCTTGCGGACGGCGCACTCAAACAAGTCGTTTTCACCTACAAGACCTACGGTATCGAAGAAACCGTCACTTTGACGTTTGATTTCAACACCGCTTTCGACGTCAAGACCGACCTCGGCCTCGACTTTGAAAACGCAAGCAAAACCAGCGTTCTCGACGATTATATCGGACAATACAAAGACAGCTTCGGCAACTTCCTCACCGTTGACAAGTCAGGCTTCAACTACAACGGCACGGACATTGCCATCGACCAATATATCGCGGCAACCGAAACCGAGCCCGCTTACTTCATCGGCACGTGGAACAACAAAGTCGTCAGCATAATGAAATTCAGCTCCAAGCAAATTCTCATCACGAGCGACGATTATTCCGTCAACGTAACCCTCGACGCAGTTGATCCCGACATTGTAACAATTCCCTCGAAATTTATTGGAGTGTGGAAAATCGACGATGCGAAAAACAAGTTGCAATACAAAGTGCGCGTACAATCTCACGCAGTTTGGGTAAACGGCGTCGAATGTGAAATCATTTCTTACACCGAATCGGAAGGCGTTGCGATAAAACTCGAAAACGACACCCTTTATCTGTTTGATGCGGCGCAAGACGAGGAAGGCAAATTCGTGTCCGCAATGATTAAATATACAAACAACGAATACGTCAAGTTCACGTTGCTCGAAACGAACGAATCCGTCGGCATCGAAATCCCCGAAGAATACGTAGGTTTATATATGACGGACGACGAAACGTACAAAGTCACCATCACGTATTCGACCATAACGATAAACGGCGTCGAGTTTATTCCCACCTCATACACCGCTGCAGACGGCTTTGTGGGTACGTACGGTTCGGACACCTCGTATAGAGTTGCGTTCTATTCCGTGTCCGGAAACGTAAACAAAGATATCTTGCAAATCGGCAACGGTGACAAACTCAACCGCGTCGAGTCCCTCAACAAAAACTATATCGGCACTTGGGAATCCGACCCCGAAATCACCGCGTATCACTACACCGTAGTGTTCACCGAAACGACGCTCAAAATCAACGACGTATTCTACCCCGTCAAATACAACCAAACCTACGGTTACGAGGTTGAGTTCGAAGGCGACGGCTACACCACGTACATTCTCTTCTTCTACAACAAGTACGGCAATCCGAGCATGATCATGTACAGCAACAGCGGCACGACGATCAATCTCTACAAGAAGATTCCCACCAAAGTTCCCGAAGAGATTATCGGCACATGGGAAGGCGTTGACGCCACAACCAAAATAACCGCAGTCATCGACAAAGATGGCAAATTGCAGCTCAAAATCGGCGACGCCGCATTTGTGTCGATAAGAGCTGAATATGACGTTGAAAAGGGTCAATTCGAGTTTGATCTCAACGGCACGAAGACTTTCTTCACCTATGATGCGGAAGCAAAGAAATTCAACTTGTATCAAGTTGACGGCGGCTATGACGTGGACTTCACCAAATTGGCAAAAATCGAAATGCCCGAAAGCTATTTCGGCACGTGGATTTCGGACGACGGTCAGACCAAAGTTATTGCGTCGAAAGGTCACCTTTCCGTCGCTATCAACGGCGGAGAGCTTGTAGAAGCCACAGAGGCAAGCTACGACGAGTTCGGCGTTTACTTCACAATTGACGGCGTTGAGTATTCTTTATCCTCCTCTTACGGTGAGGACAACCAAATATTCTTTGCAAACAGCGATTATTCCTTCCGCTGTATGTTAACGTTGCAGGCATAATAAAAATCAAGCACTAAAAAAGCGGAGCGCAAATTGCGTTCCGCTTTTTATATTCTCAAATCTCGCGACAATTCATTCCGCCCTATTTGAGCCACAGCCAAATAAGAAGCGCGGTTACGCCGAAGCACAACAGGACGATAAGCACACGCGGCAGCATAACCTCAAACATCGCTCGGATCATTGCGCGCTGTTCCTTTCTCGTTATGTCGCTTTTTTCTCTCTTGTTTTTTGGACGTCTTTCGCTGTTGAGATAAATTGCACGCCTATATTTCGGCAACTCGTCGCCGTTCATAGGGGCAATAGTCATGCCGTTATCCCAATCGTCGCGTTTATCTTTTCTGCTCATACCGCCATTATAGCGTGGATTTTTTGCAAAATCAATCACTTTTCATTCCCCTACGACAGTTTAAACCTCCGCCAGGCGAACAAACATTGTGCTATGCCCTCGATTTATCCGTCCGCACTGTCACAAACAAACGCACCGCTCTTACACGAAAGGTATGCATTTTGCAAACTTCCGCACAGAAAAGAAAAAAGCCCCGATATTTCGGGGTTTTCTTCTTACAAAAAAGCAAGTTCTTTTTTGTTCACGTGTGGTGGAGACAATAAGACTCGAACTTATGACCTCTACGATGTCAACGTAGCGCTCTAACCAACTGGGCTATGCCTCCGCATTCATCGTGAACATTTGATATCTTACACTAAAACCAACTGTTTGACAAGCGTTTTTTTCAACTTTAAGAAAACGATTGATTATTTTCTTCCCTATGAGGCGTTTGTCAATAAAAATTCCTCTCGATTTTCAGTGCTCACCGTGCCCGATAAAATAATGTGAAATATTTTTCATATTTTTGATTGACTTATATCGCATTGTATGCTTATAATAAAGGCACAAAGGCAAAGTAGCTCACGAAAACAAATTGTCAATGCTCAAAGCATTGTGATTTTCTCCCTTAAATATCTTCTTACAAAGCAAATATCCCGAGTGTGGTCGCTCGGGATATTTGCTTTATTCGTTTTGTTCTTCTATTTCGCTGCCGGCAATAAATAATTGTGAATCGCCAGAAACGATATTAATAAGCTTGCACGCTTGGCATTTAGTTTCAAAAGTTAAACCGCTTGTAGTCAATGCCGTATAACTATTGATCTTCCCCAATTTGTGTCCGCATCGAACGCAACATGCCCATTGTATTCCGTCGCAGTCTACAATTTGCGCAATTCCACTTCTCCAATGCTTTTTATTTGCTTTAATAATAGCTTTGACATTCTCTTCTATGCCACCGTTTGTTTCTTCGACCATTGTTTCATGTTCAGTATCCATATCAATCCTCCTCACAGCGAATTATAGTAGTTTTTAATTTTTTCAGCCATCATTTTTCTTCTTTCGGCAAGAAAATCAGAATAATTTGATTCGTCCATATCTTTGACATTTTCCGGAATACAATTGGCCTTTAAATTTTCCAAAAGTTGTTGCTTATCCGTGATTGCACCAACTTTTATCGTTTGGGTTTCGCATTGCTCAAACGCTTCACCAAAATAAACGTTTGGGGCTTTGTTTCCTATAGAGATATTAATCGGTTTGTCAAGGTAAACGTAGTTTGAATCTTGGTTGTAACTGTTTTTTTCATGCCCAAGCTTTTTCAAATAGTCCTTTGGGAAAATGTGATGTATATCACCGCCCAACAAAACAAGATCACGCACCGGCACGTTCGTTGACAACAACGACACGTCGTTCTGCATAATTTGCGCAGCAAGAAATACCAAGAACGTTGGATTATTTGTCGATGTATATTCCAAATCCTGCACTACTTTCACATTCCAAAAGTTATCCGACAAAGTAGCCGCTTCAATGTCTTGCAAAACTTTTTGTACGCCATTTTCATCAATCAGCCTCAAATCTTTCGCAAATGCAGTTTCAGGTGATGACGAATACCTGCCTGTAAGCACAGACAAAACATACCACTTTTGAACAATCCTTTTAACCTCACCAACGGCAATAGACTCGTTTTTCTTTAAAATCAAATATAGCGTATAGGCAAAGTCCAACGCCATATTGGATGTAACAAGTTTATTTGATACGAAACCGGCACCTTTTATTGCTATCATAAACTGTTTAAAATTGTTTTCATTTATGACATTTTTTACACCGTCTATAAGCTCTTTGTATGTATTTTCAACTATGCTCTCGTTGTAATCTCTCGTCTTAAAATCTCTTCCGGACAACAAGCCAACCAAATCCGCCAATTTTGCCCTCTTGAATTTGTACATAAATGCGACTCTCAACACATCGTCGCAATCGGGGTCGAACACGGTTTCAAGGTCGTCCTTAAGCCATTCCATTTTGGGGAAATAATCGCTACGAGCAAAATCTACATCGTTTTCCTTAATTGTCGAATAAAAAGACGGCTCTATTGCAAGATGACTAAAATAGTCAATTGCCTTTCGCAATTGATTTCCACCGAATTTCTCGTCTGCCGCTATTTTTGACATGACAAAATCGCCTTGACTCAAAGAAGTGCCCTTTGAATTTATGCGAATAAAAATATCAGTAACCAAATCTATTTCTAATGTGTCGGAAAGCTCGATTATGCCTATTTGTCTATTACCGATATTTAAGAGTTTTGACAAAATTTCGCCAAGGTCGCTATCGCGCATATCCGGATTGTTTGTACAATACTCTCTGACAAATCCAAACATATTAAATCCCGTTTGGAATATTTCAGCAATATCCGGAATCCATTTTTTAGATTTTAAATGGCTAGAATCTTGAACAGCAAATATTTCTGCATCCTTGTCATCTGACAATGCCGCAAACGGATTGAACGCAATTTTGATTCTGCACTTCTTATAATCGCTGTTTACTATTGGAAGACCTGCAATTGCTGTCATCAATGCAGTTATACGTTGCTGTCCGTCTATGATAATCTTCTTCCCTACCGACAAAGATCCATCTTTTAGTTTTATGTTTGGGTTTTGCCAAATAATAATATACCCTGTGGGATAACCTTTATACAGTGAATCCATTAGATCACGCACTTGTTTTGCTTTCCAAACAAACGGACGCTGAATCTCAGGAATTGCAATTTGTTTTGACAAAATTTGGCTAATTAATACGCTGACAGGCAAACTGTTTGTAGAATATTTTTGCAATTCAATCCCCATATACACCTCTAAACCTTTAATATTTTAAATTTTACCATATCAACACATAAATATCAATACGGCTTTTTCTTTTTTAATTTTAATCGAATTGTAGTACCGTTTTCGGTGCATTACACAAAAAATGCGTCTGGAAAAACCAAACGCATTTTTTTATTCATATTCTTTGTTCGTCAAAGCTGATCTGCAAGTTCCAAAATCAAGCGTTCGGTGTCTTGCCAGCCAAGGCACGGATCGGTGATAGACTTGCCGTACACGCCGCCGTCGGGGGATTGCGCGCCCTCTTCGATGTACGACTCTATCATAAGCCCTTTGACGATTGCGTTTATATCTTGCGATTGGCGCATGCTGTGCAACACTTCTTTTGCGATACGAGGTTGCTCGAAAAATCTTTTTGCGGAGTTTGAATGATTGGTATCCACGATGACGGCAGGATTTTCAAGACCGCTTTGCGCGTACAAATCGGCAAGTTTGCGCAAGTCCTCGTAATGATAGTTGGGGATAGTCTGCCCGTTTTTGTCCACCGAGCCTCTCAATATTGCGTGAGCAAGCGGATTGCCTTTTGAGTTGACTTCCCAGCCCGAATAAACAAACGTATGCGGATGTTGTGCGGCGCGGATTGAATTCATCATGACGGACAAATCGCCGCTGGTTGGGTTTTTCATGCCCACGGGAATATCCAGTCCGCTTGCGGTGAGGCGATGGAATTGGTTTTCAACCGACCTTGCGCCCACCGCAACATAGCACAGCACGTCGGACAAATAAAGGTGGTTTTCGGGATAAAGCATCTCGTCTGCGCAGGAAAAGCCCGTTTCACGCAACGCTTTTATATGCAGTTTGCGGATTGCGATAAGCCCTTTGAGCATGTTTTCGCTTGCATGCGGATCGGGTTGATGCAACATACCCTTGTAGCCGTCGCCCGTGGTACGCGGCTTGTTGGTATATATACGCGGAACGATAAAGATTTTGTCTTTCACTTTCTCTTGCACGTTGCGAAGCCGCGAAATATAATCCAAAACGGCGTCCTCTCTGTCCGCCGAACAAGGGCCTATTACCAAAACAAGTCTGTCGTCCTTTCCCTCGAAAATGTCTTTGAGTGCGACGTCTCTCGCTTTTTTTTGCGACGCGAGTTGTTCGTCTATGGGATACATTGCCTTTATCTCTTGCAATGTGGGCAGTTTTCTTTTGAATTCCAAATTCATTTTAATTCTCCTCGTTGCATTTATCGAAAACCTTGCGACGCTTTGTCGAAAGGCGCATCATCTCTCGAATGCCTTCTCTGTCGTCGTTTTGAATACACTCTTTGAGCTTGCCGAAATGCTGCTCGAAAAGGTTCATTTGTTCGACGATTTCGTCTTTGTTTAAAAGAAACAGCTCGCTCCACATCTCGTCGTTTATCTTTGCGATACGGGTGAGATCGCGGAAGGAATCCCCCGTATAATCGGCAAGATGTCCGCTCTCCTTGCACACCATCAGCGATACGGCGATGCAGTGCGTCAGATGGGACAGAAATCCCACCGTTTCGTCGTGCTGTTTGACGGACAGTTCGCTTATATGTTTAAAGCCCAGTTCTCTGCCCAAATCCTTGCACAATTCGATTGCCTCTTGCGTGTTTTTCTCGGTGGGAACGACGATGTAATTCGCGCCCTCGAAAATCTCCGCTTTCGCGTTCTCTACACCCGAACATTCTCTTCCCGCCATGGGATGCGCGGCAATAAACTCCACGTCCTTGCGCAACGCGTTTTGCACGTCGCACACGACGCCGCCTTTTACGCCCGTAACGTCGGTTACAATCGCGCCCGATTTCAAGCAGTTTTGATATTTTTCAATCCATTCGACAAACGCATGCGGATAAAGCGCAAACACGACTATATCGAATTTTCCTACGTAGTCTTTGTCGACGCTCGTCTTTCCGCTTGCGATATATCCCTTGCGCAAAGCAAAGTCGATAGCTTCTTGTTTTTGGTCGATAGCCCCCACTTCATAGCCCTTTTTCGAAAGAGCTTCGGCATAGCTTCCGCCGATAAGCCCGAGCCCGACTATGAGAATTTTCATATCCTTATTCAACTTCATATTTCACTCCGAGTCTGCCTATGGTATTAAAGAAATTCGGGAAGCTTTTTTTCACCGCTTCCGCGCCGTCTATATATCCGCCCGTCATGCTCAAAAGCACGCTGCACGCCATAACGATTCTATGGTCGTTGTGTCCGCAAATGTCACAACACGGTGTTTTTATATCGTTTTTGTGCACGACAACGTCGTTTTCATGCACATCTACGACAATTCCGAATTTTGCAAGTTCTTGCGCCATAGCCGTCGCTCTGTCGCTTTCTTTTATTCTCAAACGCCTTGTTCCCGTAAAAGTCGCGCCGTTTTTCACCGCCGCCGCGACAAACGCAATCGGTGCTAAATCGGGGCAATTCGCAAGATCGACAACAACGTTTTTATCGTCGAGTTTTTTGAAAATATCTTTGCAAACTTTGTCCCCTTGCACGCTGTTTTCGTCAAGTCCGACAACGTCCACTCTTCCGCCGATTTCGCCAAGCGCAAGCAACATCGCGCCGTTTGACCAATCGCCATCGACGGCATATTGTCCGCATGTGTATTTTTGATTGCCTTTTATCGAAAACACGTTTTTTTGCTCTTCGACAATCTCGATTCCGACCTTTTTCAAAACGTCTGTCGTAAGGTCGATATACGCCCGACTTTCAACGGGTTCTCGCACGATTATTTTGCTGTCCCCGTCAAGCAACGGAAGCGCAAACATAAGCCCGGAAACGTATTGACTGCTCACGTTTCCGTCAAGCGTGTACGTGCCGCTTTTAAGCCTGCCCGACACGACGATTTCGTCCTTTTGAGATTGCACGCTCACGCCGTTTTCACCCAGCGTTTTTTCATAAATTCCCACACCTCTTTCGAGCAATCTTTTCGAACCTACAAACTCGCACTCGTCACAAAAAACGCTTGCTACGGGAATAAAGAATCTCAACGTGCTTCCGCTCTCTCGGCAATCGAAAATCGCCTTATTGTTTACGCTTTTCGTATCGTTGAAAACGCTACTCTCGCACTCGCAATTTTTTGCTTTTGCATTTGCGCGTATTCTCACGACGTCGCCGTCCTTTTGTGCGTCGACTCCGAGAGCTTTTATACAATCCAAAGTGGCAAGCATATCTTCGCTGTCCGAGATGCCCTTCACTTCGCTTTTTCCGCTTGCCAAGGCGCACGCAATCAAAAGTCTGTGCGCAATGCTTTTCGACGGTGGCGCGACGGCTGTGCCGACCGCTTTGGATTTTTCGATTTTAACTCTCATTTTCTATTGTTTTTTATGCCGTTTATTTCGCGTATTATTTTTCGCAGTTTTTGAATGTTATTTTATACAATTTTCTGCGTGTTTCGCATGCTTTTTACGCTTATGTTTTTGCCGTTTTCTATGCTTGTTCACTCACTTTTTGAGGTTTGCAAGCGCATCTATCGCCTCGATATACCCCTCGAAACCTTTGCCCGAAATCGTTTTGGTTGCGTAATTTCTCACAAAACTTATTTTGCGAAAATCCTCTCTTTCGTCAATTTTCGAGATATGCACCTCGACAAACGGAATATCGACGCCCTTCAACGCGTCGGCAATCGCAACGCTCGTGTGAGTGTAGCCTGCCGGATTTATCACGATGCCGTCCGTCTTTGAAAAGTAAGCGTCCTGAATTTTGTCGATGAGCGCGCCTTCGTGGTTGGATTGAAAAAACTCGACCGTTATATCCTTTTCGTCACAGTAATTCTTTATTGTCCGCACAAGGTCGCTGTATGTGCGATTGCCGTAAATTTGCGGCTCGCGTATTCCCAGCATATTTATATTGGGTCCGTTCAGCACCAAAATTTTCATTTTTCAAACTCCTTTGCTATTTCGCGCACGGCGATATCGACGGTTTCGTCGTTGTTTATCTCGATATCCGCACAAGCCTTGTACAACGGATAGCGTTTTTCAAACATATTTTTCAAGTCTTTCGCGTTTGACGAAAGCGGTCTTGACTTTGTCGCTACGAGATTTTGTACGCTTCTGTTCAAAAACACGATTTTGCCGTTGCGTCTTAGTGCGGACACGTTGTTTTTGTCAAGCACTACGCCGCCGCCGGTTGCAACGACGATTGCGCTTCTCTTCGAGATTTCGCAAACGATTTCGCTCTCGATTTTTCTGAACTCCGCCTCGCCGTATTTGACAAAAAACTCGGCAATGGGCATATTTATTTTTTTGACGATTTCATCGTCTGTGTCGACAAATTCTCTGCCCAGCATTTTTGCAACTCGCTTGCCGATTGTGGATTTCCCGGACGACGGCATACCCACAAGCACGACGTTTTGCTTTTGCGCCAAAATCTTCTCATAAGTATTGTCAATTTCGTCTTTATCTACGTCGTCAATGCTTTTTGAGAGGAACAGCCTCGATGCGTACACCGCCTGCGCAACGAGCATATAAAGTCCGCCGAGAGCCTTTGCGCCCTTCTCTCTCGCTTGCAAAACGAGATTGGTGGAAAGGGGATGATATATTGCGTCGAGCACGCCTTCGAGATTGTCGAACACGCTTAAATCAATCGGGCAACCCTCGTCGTTCGGATACATCCCCACGGGAGTCGCGTTGAAAATCACTTGCGTGTCTTTTTTCGTTTTTGCCTCTTCGTAATCGATAGCGTCGTCCTTTTTCGTGCGCGACACTTTTACAACGCTCTTTGCGCCCAGCGTACGCATAACCGCGCTTGCGGTCTTTGCCGTGCCGCCCGTGCCGAGAATAAGCACGTTTTTGTCCGCAATTTCAACGCCTGCCTTTTCCGTAAGAGCTTTTATTCCGTAAAAATCGGTGTTGTAGCCGAAAAGTTTTCCGTTTTTGTTGACAATCGTATTGACCGCGCCGATTGACCTTGCCTCCTCGGATATAACGTCGAGATAGGGTATGACGGTTTCCTTGTAGGGTATCGTTACGTTTATCGCACAAAAATCTTTACGCTTCAAAAACTCGCCCACCTCGTCTTTGGCAAGCGGTTTAAGCTCGTACTCGTAATCCGCAATGAGCGCGTGGATTTCGCACGAATAGCTGTGCGCAAGTTTTTCGCCGATAAGTCCGTACTTCATTATTTTATACCCTTTTTGAAAACGTCCGTGCCGTATCTTTGAGCAAGAAGGTCGCACACCACAAGCGCGCTCACGCTGTCGACGACGGGGCAAATTCGTCTGACGATTGCCGGGTCGTGTCTGCCGACGATTTCGATTTCGGTTTGCTTTCCGTTTATGAAGTCAACCGTGTTTTGCTTTTTCGCAATTGACGGCGTAGGCTTGATTGCCAAATTGAAAAGCACGGGCATACCGTTTGTGATGCCGCCGTTGATGCCGCCGTTGTAGTTGGTTGAAGTCTTGACTTTTCCGTCCTCGATGACGAAAGCGTCGTTTGCGGAAGAACCGAGCATTTTGCCGAGTTCGAAGCCTTTGCCGAACTCTATACCTTTGACTGCGCCTATTGCGAACATAGCGTGCGAAAGCATGCCTTCCACGCTGTCGAACATAGGTTCGCCAACCCCTGCCGGCAAACCAACGATTGCCGTTTGCGTGATTCCGCCCACGCTGTCAAGATTTGCTTTCGCCTGCTCGACGCAAGCGATCATCTCTTTTGCTTTATCTTCGTTCAAAACGGGGAATTTTGCACAATCAAGACTTAAAACCTCGTTTTGTATATCGTTAAACTCGTTATCGCGCACGTTTGCACATTCGAGGATATGCGTGCCGATTGAAATTCCGAGCCCTTTCAAAGCATCTTTCAAGATTGCGCCGACAGCGACAATACCCGCCGTGACTCGTCCCGAAAAGTGTCCGCCCCCTCTATAATCTTCATATCCGCCGTACTTGCAAAACGCCGCATAATCCGCATGAGAAGGTCGTGCGATTCCGTACTCGTAAGCCTTGCTGTCAGTGTTTTCGTTGGGTATGAAAATGCAAATCGGAGTGCCCGTGGTCTTGCCGTTGAACACGCCCGAGAGGATTTGATACGCGTCCCTTTCTCGTCTTGCGGTGTCCGTTGACGTAGAGGGTGCGCGACGAGAAAGCGCGGTTTTTATGCTTGCGTCGTTTACGTCGAGTCCCGAACAAAGTCCGTCGAGAACAACACCCACGCCAGCGCCGTGGCTTTCGCCGAACACGGTGAGAGATATGCTTTGTCCAAACGTGTTTTTCATAAATTTTCCTCTCTTTCAAGAATTTCTTTTGCGGTCGTTTCCACAAATCTGAACGAACCCAGAGCGTCTACCACGACAGCGCAAATTTTGTCGCCTTCGGATTTTTTGTCGTGCGACATTAGCCTCAAAAGTTCCGCCTTATCGCAATTTGCGCTTGTTGGCAAATCGTATTTTTCAAGCACTTTGACAAGTCTTTGTCGCACTTTTTGAGAACACATCGGCAGCATACCTATGCCCACGCACTCGCCATGAAGAAGTTTTCCGCCTTGCGCGCTTTCGATTGCATGTCCGAGGGTGTGTCCGAAGTTGAGCACTTTGCGAAGCCCTTGCTCTTTCGGATCTTTCTCCACCACGTCGCGTTTTATGATGAGCGAACTTTGCACTATGCAGAGCAAATCCCTTTGCAAATCATCGCTTTGCTCGATAAATTCAAACAGTTTTCCGTTTGACGTGAGAGCCATTTTTATACCCTCGACAAGCCCTGCGTGCAACTGTCTGTCGTCAAGAGTTTTGAGCGTATCGAGGTCGATAATCACTTTTGCAGGCTGATAAAAACTGCCCACGACGTTCTTTACTCCCTCGAAATCTATTGCGGTTTTTCCGCCTATGGACGAGTCGAGCTGGGACAAAAGCGTGGTGGGAATATTGTAAAAATCAACTCCGCGCATATAGCACGATGCGGCAAATCCCGCCAAATCCCCCACAACACCGCCGCCGAGTGCCACAACGCAGTCTTTGCGCGTAAAACCGTTTTGGAGCATTACGCTCAAAATATACTTGAAGTTGTCGAAATTTTTGCTCGCTTCGCCTTGTTTTAAGCGCACAGTTACGCACTTCTTGCACGCTTTTTCAACAACGAGGGCATACTCTTCCGGCACGCCGTCGTCGGTGAGAAGAAGCACTTTTCTGTCAAGGTCGAGCGATTGCCCGATGTTTTGGAGCAGTCCTCTGTCAACGACTATATCGTATGGGCACTTTGCGTTGCGTTTCAAAATCATAATTACCTCACGTTGTCGGCAAAGTAGCTACCCACGAGTTTGAGTTTTGCACAGAGCGCGGAAAGCTCCTGAAGCATATCTCTGCCGTTTTCGGTGCGAACGTTGCCCTCCGCCTCGATATAGAAATAATAGTTCCATTGAAGATCTTTCATCGGGCGCGAGCGCAGAGTGCGCATGTTGAAGTTGTGCGCGCCGATGATGTTGAGCGCACTTGCAAGCGCACCCGATTCGTTTTGAACGGTAAATGCCAAAATGAAGTTTTCGTCCTCTCTCTTGCCTATGGACACGGGTACGTTCTCCGCTCTTGAAAACGCCGCGAAACGAGTGGTGTTGTTTGGATTGTCGTTGACGTGCGATTGCACGATCGAAAGCGAGAAAATCCTTGCCGTTTCATCCGACGCAAGCGCGGCAACCGATGCGTCTTGCGCCTCTGCAACGTATTTTGCGGCAAGAGCGGTGTTGGAGTATGCTCTCGTTTCAAATCCGTGTTTTTTGATATACTCTTCGCATTGCGCAAGCGCTTGCGGATGGCTCAAAACGGTTTTTATATCCTCGATTTGAGTGCCTTCTTTTGCGATGAGGTTGTGCGCGATCGCAACGTCGACGACTTGGTTGACGTGAAGGTCGCCCGAAAAAATCAAATCCATCACTTCGCCCACTTCGCCGGCATAGCTGTTTTCGAGCGGAAGCACAGAGCAATCGCAATCTCCTTTTTGCGTGGCGTCGTACGCGTCCTGAAAGTTTGAAAAAGCGATATATTCGGCGTCGGGATACATCCTTTTTGCCGCAATGTGTGCAAACGCGCCTTCCGTTCCGCAATACGCAACTCTCATTTTGCGCATAAACGACGCTTGATAGTGACAAGACACGTCCATAGTCGAGCGAATAAAGTCCTTGTAATAGGGCACGAGCGCGGGATTTTGAATGAGTTTTGCGTTGTTTGCGACAACTTGTTCTTCCCTCTCGCTGTCGCGCACGCTCAATCCGTTTTCCTTTTTGTAGAGAGCGATTTGCTCGCACGCTTGCATGCGTTGTTCAAACAGGCGCGCCATTTGCTCGTCCACTTCGTTGATGATTTTTCTCGATTCTTTGATGTCTTGCATAACTACCTCTTTGCATCCATTATAATCAATTATGATTATAAATCCACCTATTTTTTTGCAATACGTCCGATTTTTCAAATATTCTGAGCGAATTTTTTGAAAAAACAATCACATTTGTCCAAAATTCACTCAATCGTCAAAAAAAGCGACTCCGCAAAGGAATCGCTTTTTTCCGTATATCCGAAATATCAGCCGTCAGCGTCCTTTGCCAAAAGTATCCCTACCGCTAAAATAATAGTAGTATCCGCCCTCGAAAAATCGAGAAGCGCGCGCAAAAGAAACTGCCGAGAAAGCAGAAGAGAAAGAATTTGATTTGCCCAAAACGACTTTTTTGTTCATAAACTTCGATTCTGCCTCCTGTTTGATGAGAAAACTATAAGCCCGAAACCCCGTTTTGTCAAGAGAAATATGACGCTACAAAATTCTCTTGCCCTCGTGTTGTTAAAAAAGCACCCTTTGACAATCAAATCAAGGGGTGCTTTAAACGCTATTCTCAAAAAACCGATTTTAATATTACAGCAACGACACGGCGTCGGTAATGGTCTTTTCCAACGCTTCGCGACCGTACTTGTCAACTTCTGCCTTGTTTTTCTCGCCGTGAGTGAGACATCCCGCGCCTCCTATGCAACCGCCGGTGCACGCCATACCTTCGATGAAGTTGACGTCGGAGAGGTTTTTGCTCTTTTTGAGGAGTGCGATGCGGCACTCGTCGATGCCGTCGCAAGCGCAACCTTTGAGGTCGAAATCGATGTTTTGCTCTTTGAGAGATTGTTTGATTGAGTCGCTGAGTCCTCCGCAACGAGCAAAGATGCGTCCGAAATAGGAGGCATTGTCGAGAACGCCTTCGGCAAGGGACGTGATTTCCATATCCTTGCTGTCAAAGAGGGCTTGAAGCTCCTCGAACGTGAGGACGGAATCGACGTACGGCTTGACTTTTTCGTCCAAAATCTCGGCTTTTTTGGCGGTGCAAGGCCCGATGAACACAACTTTTGCGCCGGGCGTAGTGTCCTTGATATACTTGGAAATCATTGCCATCGGCGAAAGGTTGTGGGATATATGTTCCACCATTTGAGGGAAATTCTTTTTGATATAGGATACGAACGCAGGACAGCAGGAGCTTGTAAGGAATCCTTTTTCGGCAAGCTCTCTTGCCTCGGAAAGAAGCACCATATCTGCGCCGAGCGCAGCCTCTACAACGGTGTGGAAACCGAGTTGTTTAAGTCCCGTAATGACCTGACCGAGTTTCGCATAGGTGAATTGGCTGGAAATCGAGGGAGCAACCACTGCGTAAAGTTTGTACTTGGTGTTGTTTTCGCTCTTTTTGATGAGGTCGATTACGTCAAGGATATAAGACTTGTCCGAAATCGCGCCCCACGGACATTGATATACGCATGCGCCGCACTCTATGCACTTGGAATTGTCGATTTTCGCCGCGCGGTTTTCGTCCATGGTGATTGCCTTGACCTTGCAAGCCATTTCGCAGGGACGTTTATGGTTGGTGATTGCGCTGTACGGGCAAACTTTTGCGCATGCGCCACACTCTTTGCACTTGGACTTGTCGATATGCGCCACATGCTGACTGTCAAACGTGATTGCGCCGAACTTGCACACGTCTTCGCAGCGATGCATAAGACAGCCTCGGCATGCGCCCGTGACTTCATAGCCGCCCATCGGACACTCGTCGCAAGCAATATCGATGACTTCGATGACGTTGGGATTGTCCTTGTGTCCGCCCATTGCAAGTTTGACGCGTTCACCCAAAATCGCGCGTTCTTTGTACACGCAACAACGCATCGTCGGCACTTTGCCGGGAACGATACGCTTGGGGATGTCGATGGCGTTGGTGTCGAGCGTACCCGCCCACGCCTCTCTTGCGACCTCGCGCAGAACTTTGTATTTGAGATGTTGAACTTTTGTATCGAATATTCTCATCTTTGTCCTCTTAAAATTATTGTACGCTTGCGACATTATACACTAAAACGTCTTGTGCGCAATAAAATTTTGTTTCGTTTTGAGAAAAATATTTATATTTTTGCTCCTTATCAAAAGTATGACACTTTGACTTTTTTGCCCATTTTTACGAGGCAATCGGAAAGTTCGGTGACCAAATTCATCTTTATGCTGAAATTTATGGGCAAATCGGGGTTTTGGTGGGCGGGGTTTATTGCTCTGCCGACAAAGAAATTGATGTCGGTTGCCTCCTCGAAAAGAAGCCTTGCCATAAGCGACGCACCGTCGCGCTTGAAACTCCATTGCTCGTAACTTTCGTTGTCTTTGAGGTAGTCTTTGGCGTAAGTCAGCACCTTGTTCATCGTGATGACGCCCTCTGTGACGAGGTCTACGCCCTCGATTTCGGATATGGGTGGAACGTCGCTCGCCTCGAAATTGAGCGTTGTACGCACGGTTTTTCCGAGATATTTTGCCGCAATTGACGACGTAGTGCCGCCGCAAACGATATGTTTGCCCTCTTTCGAGAAGAAGAGCGACATCATTCTGTCGCAATCGTCGCGATTGGACGGCGGCCCGAAAAGGATGTTCATAGGCTCGCGTCTTTTTATCTTTATCACGCAAGCGGTGGCGTCGTCGCCGGGTTTTTCGCCGTAGAGTTTGTTGCACTCGTCAACGAGTATGGTGGACATGGTTTTTGCGGTGTAGCCCACAAAACTTATGCTCTCCAAAAACGATATTATATCCTCCCTCTTCCAACCGAAGTTGTAGGAGAGTCCCAACCCCGCATGCGGACAACCGTCGCTCATAAGCACGAAAATGTCGTTCTCGCACAAGTCGAGGGTGGATTTGTAAATTTTCTTTCCGCCGATGACCATTTCGGTTTTGGGGAAATCGTAGTTTTGACCGTCGCGCAACAAAATTACGCCGGGATTGTCGTATTGGATTATCTCCGCCTGACGATTGTCGACAAGGTGGAGGATTGTAAACGTCGAATAGGCAACGCCTCTTACGGAACATATGGGCAAAGTTGCGGCAATTGTTTCAACGCAGTCTTCGAGAGTCAAACCTTCCGACATCATGGTGGAAATGATTTTGCTCGTAAGCGTTGAGAGTATGCTCGCCTTAACGCCGCTGCCGAGTCCGTCGGCAAGCACGACAACCGTGGAGTTTTCACCCTGCTGAACGACGTCTACATGGTCGCCGCACAGTTGTTCTCCGACGTGATTTATGCTTTTGTAGCCGATATCGGCGCAAAGATCATTCATCTTTTATGGACTCCTTGAGTTTTGTAAGCGCGATTTTTGTTTCCGCCGCCGTTTCGCCGAGCAAAGACGCGATTTCCTGAACTATGCGCATTTGCTTGTCCACGACTTTGTCTGCCGTTTCGATTGTTTGCTTTGAAATACTCTCTTTCTTTTCTCTCTCTTTTTCCTCGTCGGTGATGTCGCGCATGATACCGATAAAGAGGTGATTGTCGGTGTCGTAAACTACGGTAAGTTCGACGTATCTTTTATATTCCGCAAGATAAACCCTGCGATTGTGCACGTTAAACTTCTTTTTCTGCACTTCGTAGAAAACAGCGGGGTCCATAATACGCACCACTTGTTCGCCAAGAACGTCGCTTGCGGAACGAATGTGCATGATGTCCATGGCGGCTTCGTTGATCTGCTGCACTTCGAATGCGTCGTTGAGCACGATGATGCCGTTCGGAGTATTGTTGACGATTCTGTCCGAAAAGCCCTCCGCTTTCTTTTGGAGATACGGCAAGCACATGGACGCTTCGGCTTTGCCTTGACAAATCGCTATCGCTTTTTCGCGGCAAGTGTTGTAGCCGCAGCTGCCGCAATTTAGTTCGTCGCGCTTGCTCATCTTGCCCATCTGGCGAAGAGCGGCATTGATTTCATACTCGCTCGGCATCTTGTTTTCACGCTCGATGAGCGAGAAGTGCTTTCTCAAATCGTTGCTGTCGGGTTGCTCGACGACAAAATCTTTGTCGCCTGCGTACTCCGCAACCGCAATGTATTCTCTCACGGGCGACGGATGATATTTTTCCATAACCGGTCCGCCAACGCAGCTTCCCACGCACGAGGACATCTCGATAAACGCATGATGAATGTTGCCGTTTTCGATGTCTTTAAGCGCGGATATGCAGTTTTCTATGCCGTCGATCGCCATATATCGATAGCCGGGAGCGTCAAGATTCATGGTTTTCAAAATACCGCCCGTGGTCGGGAAAAATCTCGCTCTGCTCTCTTGTTGCGAATCCATTTCTTTTTCAAGAACGACGCCTTCGTGATTGAGCCATTCGGTGAGTTCCTCGTAGGTCAAAACGGCGTCCACGATTCCTTCATAGTGTTGCGCCTCGTCTTTTTTTGCAACGCACGGTCCGATAAACACGGTCTTTGCGCCGGGATGACGACGTTTCAAATCCGCACAATGCGCTTGCATAGGCGAAAGTACGTCGGCAAGATACGGAAGCTCTTTGGGGAAATACTTTTGTATGAGCAAATTGACGGAGTGGCAGCAAGAGGATATGACGATATCTCTCTTTTCTTCTCTCAAAAGTCTGTCATACTCGTTTTTGACGACGGTTGCGCCCACCGCGGTTTCCTCGACGTCCGCAAAACCGAGCTTTTTGAGCGCGGTGCGCATGGCGTTGATGCCCACTCCCTCATAGTTTGCGATGAAGGACGGCGCAAGCGACACGTAAACGGGATAGGACTGCAAAAGCACTCTGACTTTTTCGGTTTCGTTGACGATTTCCTTTGCGTTTTGAGGACACACGACGAAGCAGTGTCCGCACAAAATGCACTCGTCGCCGATAATGTGCGCCTGATTGCCCGAAAAGCGTATGGCTTTTACGGGGCAATGGCGTATGCACTTATAGCAGTTTTTGCAGTTTGATTTTTTGAGAGTTAAACAATCCATATTTCCTCTTTATTTTTCCGTGCGTATTTACGCCTCGACGAGAGGCAAAACTTTCGTTTGGAAAAATTCCTTGAAGTTGTCCTTGGTTATACCGGGATAAACGTCGTCGTTGACGGCAACGGTTACGCCCTCTCTGTTACACTTGCCAAAACAAAAACTTCCCGAAAGCACTATTTCGCCTTCGAGATGTCTTTGTTCGATCTCGCTTCGAAGCATATCGACTATCTCCTGCGAGCCTTTAAGATGGCAAGAACTGCCAACGCAAATTCTGATAATTATCATTTATTTTACCTTTGCAAGAATCTCCTTTTTGAAGAATTCGTCGGTAGTTTCGGGCGTGAGCGAGAAGAACGCGTCGTCAACCGTAACGCACACTCCTTGTTGGCACTTGCCCATGCAGAACGTGCCGCCGAGTTCCACTTGTTCTTTGAGGTTGTTCTTGGCAATGAGATATTGAAGTTGCTCTACGACTTGTCTTGATCCTTTGATATGGCAGGAACTGCCGATACACACTGTGACTTTCATATTTTTCCCTCTCATTATTGAAATTCCGCAACGTCGATCCACGACATAAGGAATTCTCTTTCTTTTTCATGCCCTTTAACAGATTGCGAAGCCGCAACGATAGGCATCCATTTTTGCACGTATCTCTTGTCCGTTCCGCTCTTTTGGCAGAAGAGGTCGAGATATTTTTCCGCGCCTTCGATATCGCCCGCAAGCCAGAAAAGCATATACGTTCTTGCAACGTCCGCCGAAGCGTTGCCTTGCGTTGCGTGCGACCAGTCGATGAAGTACGGCGTGCCGTCCTCTTTCACGATGATGTTGGACGGGTTGAAATCGCCGTGGCAGAGCTTGTTGTGTTTGGGCATACCCTCAAGCCTTGTGTGCAATTCATATTTTATACTTTCGTCAAGATTAGTCAAGTCGATTTTTCTGTTCATCTTGTCGCGAAGTTTGGTGAGCAAGGGGCACTTTTTGGATTGAACCTCGATTTGCCAATCGACGAATTTTTCGAGATATTCGTCTTTTTTGTCGGGGTTTTCTTCCATAAGTCTTGCAAGCGTTTTGCCCGGGACGTACTCGGACACGATTGCCCACTTGCCGTCGATTTTGGTCACTTCGACGATTTTGGGCACGTTGAGTCCCGTTTCTTCCACTCTTGCTTGGTTGAGAGCTTCGTTGAGAACGTCCACCTTGGAGAAATCGTCGTCGAAAACTTTGACGCAATATTCTCCGTCGCGATAGACTGTTTTGTTTGTTCTCACGGCAATGATTCTGTCAAGATTCATATTTTCCTCCTATTAAACCTCGGTGTGTTTGCCATAGTATGCGTTGAGATACATTTGCTTGATTTCGCTCATGAGCGGATATCTCGGATTTGCGCCCGTGCATTGATCGTCAAACGCTTGTTCGACCATATCGTCAAGGCGATCGAGGAAATCTTTTTCGTCGGGGACGTAATCCTTGATTGTCGGCTTGATTCCGACTCTTGCTTTGAGTTCGTCGATAGCTTTGATGAGGTTGTTGAGTTTTTCTTTGTCGTTTTTACCCTTGATTCCGAGATAGTCGGCAACTTCTGCGTATCTTTCAAGTGTGTGCGGATATGCGTATTGCGGGAACGTACCCATCTTCGTGGGCGTTTCGCTTGCGTTGAAGCGAAGCACTTCGTCGATCATGAGCGCGTTTGCAACGCCGTGGGGCAGATGATGGAACGCACCGAGTTTGTGCGCCATGGAGTGACATACTCCGAGGAATGCGTTCGCAAACGCCATACCTGCCATAGTTGCGGCATTTGCCATCTTCTCTCTTGCGACGGGGTCGTTGGGGCCGTTGTCGTAAGCTCTGGGCAAGAACTCGAAAATCATCTTCAACGAACGGAGCGCGAGCGAATCGGTATAGTCGGTTGCGAGCATTGCCGCATACGCTTCGAGTGCGTGCGTCACGGCGTCGATACCGCTCGCCGCAGTGAGTCCCTTTGGCGCGCTCATGTGGAAGTCCGCGTCGATGATTGCCATGTTCGGCAAAAGTTCATAGTCCGCAAGCGGATATTTCACGCCCGTCTTTTCGTCGGTGATAACCGCAAACGGAGTGACTTCCGAGCCCGTACCGGCAGAAGTCGGGATTGCGATGAAGTATGCCTTTTCGCCCATCTTGGGGAAAGTGTACACTCTCTTTCTGATGTCCATAAAGCGCATCGCCATGTCCATAAAGTCGACTTCGGGATGCTCGTACATCACCCACATAATCTTGCCTGCGTCCATTGCGGAGCCGCCGCCGAGCGCGATGATGCAATCGGGTTTGAACGCCGCCATTTGCGCCGCACCTTCTTTTGCGCACGCAAGCGTCGGATCGGGAGCGACGTCGAAGAACGTGGTGTGTTGAATGCCCATTTCGTCGAGTTTGTCGGTGATGGGCTTGGTGTAGCCGTTGTTGTACAAGAAACTATCAGTTACGATAAACGCCTTCTTCTTGCCCATGACGTGTTTGAGTTCGTCAAGAGCGACGGGCAGGCAACCCTTCTTCATATAGACCTTTTGAGGCACTCTGAACCAAAGCATATTTTCTCTCCTTTGCGCAACCGTTTTGATGTTGATAAGGTGCTTGACTCCGACGTTTTCGGACACGGAGTTTCCGCCCCAGCTTCCGCAACCGAGCGTGAGGGACGGACGGAGTTTGAAGTTGTACAAATCGCCGATACCGCCTTGCGAAGAGGGGGTGTTGACGAGGATGCGGCAAGTTTTCATTCTGGATGCAAACTCGTCGAGTTTCGCTCTTTGCGTCACTGCGTCGAGATAGATGGAAGACGTGTGTCCGTATCCGCCGTCTGCGACAAGACGTTCTGCTTTGTCAAATGCGTCGCTGATATCTTTTGCCCTGTACATTGCAAGTACGGGAGAGAGTTTTTCGTGTGCGAATTCTTCGCTTAAATCCACGCTTTCCACTTCACCGATAAGGATTTTTGTGGATTCGGGAACATCAAAGCCCGCAAGTTTTGCGATAGTAACCGGCTTTTGTCCGACGATTTTTGCATTGAGCGCACCGTTGATGAGAATGGTTTTTCTTACCTTTTCCGTTTGCTCTTCGTCGAGGAAGTAGCAACCTCTGTCCTTAAACTCTTTCTTTGCTTGCTCGTACACTTTGTCCAAAACGATGACGGATTGTTCGCTTGCGCAAATCATGCCGTTGTCAAACGTCTTGGAATGAATGATGGAGTTGACAGCAAGCGTAACGTCTGCTGTGTCGTCGATGATTGCGGGAGTGTTGCCTGCGCCGACGCCGATTGCCGGCTTGCCGCTGGAATATGCCGCTTTGACCATACCCGGACCGCCGGTTGCCAAAATGACGTCCGCTTCTTTCATGATGAGGTTGGTCATTTCGAGGCTGGGGCAATCAATCCAATCGATGATGCCTTCGGGTGCGCCCGCTTCAACCGCCGCGTCAAGCACGACTTTTGCCGCCGCTATCGTGGATTTTTTCGCTCTGGGGTGAGGGCTGATGATGATGCCGTTTCTCGTTTTGAGCGAAATAAGCGTTTTGAATATTGCGGTGGACGTGGGGTTTGTGGTGGGGATAACCGCAGCCACAAGTCCGATAGGCTCGGCAATCTTGATTGTGCCGTATGCCTTGTCCTCGTCGATAATTCCGCAGGTTTTGGTGTCCTTGTATGCGTTGTAGATATACTCGGACGCATAGTGGTTTTTGATGACTTTGTCCTCAACGATGCCCATGCCCGTTTCTTCAACCGCGAGTTTTGCAAGAGGTATTCTCATCTTGTTTGCCGCGACTGCCGCCGCAAAAAAGATTTTGTCCACTTGCTCTTGCGTGTAAGTTGCAAACTCTTTTTGAGCCTTGCGAACACGCGCTATTGCCTCTTCGAGTCTTTCTACGCTGTCGATAACGTTTCTTGCTTCCATGCTTGCTTCTCCTATAGCGATTTTACAAATTTTTTAAGTTATCTTTCGTATGTAAAACTATTTCGATAACTATTTATCGATATAATTGTATCTAAACAAGCACATACTGTCAAGCATATTTTCGTTGTATATCAATATTTTTTTATCAATAAAATCGACACTTCGCCGTTTGTGTATCGTTTATTGTTTCGGGCAAGAAAAACCGCTTAATTCAACTTCCATTTTCTGTCCGTTCCGCGTGCGATATGACCTTTTCCGCTCTCGAATTTGGGGTTGGCTTCAAGAGCCGCGGCAACTTGGTCGTAGTCGATATAATATTCTGTTGCGTAATTCGCGAGAACGTCTTTTGCATCTGTCTCTTATACACATCTCCGAGCCCACGAGACCCTAAGACATCTCGT
>ENA-UAJL01000007-UAJL01000007.1-human-gut-metagenome-genome-assembly--contig:-NODE-7-length-23260-cov-4.986641_pt1 | contig 23260 bp, 27 predicted proteins | sample MGYA00244430_ERZ654415 | MGnify/ENA primary metagenome ERZ654415 (study PRJEB26926, sample SAMN06165114) | human gut metagenome | biome: ENVO:00009003; feature: ENVO:2100002; material: ENVO:00002003...
TCTTAGGGTCTCGTGGGCTCGGAGATGTGTATAAGAGACAGGCCATACTCTTCTTTCATCGGAATTTCTCTGAAGGCTGTGCCATTCTTGTATGCGATTTCCATTTTCTTAAAAACATTTGCAAGACAGTAATTGTATCCATTTCTCAGAAATGAGTATGCGATAATCGTACAGTCCAAAAACTTCCGTGAAGTTTCTATTTTCATTTGCCGCTCTGATTTTCTTTCCTCCACAAGGTCTTTCCTTTTGGCATCAACCGTTATCGTGCAGGTGCAAAGGTATGGCAGCGGGCTTTGGAAATAAAAGGTCGAGCCTTCGGTTTTCGAAAAAATCTCCACACCGTTGGGTAGTATTTTTCCGAAAAACCTTGTATTTCCAGCCTCGCCGCCCTTGAAGGGCACCTGAAACGAAACGACCGATGCGACAGGAAGACGCAAAAAAAATGTCGGAAAAGGGAGCGACAAAAAGGTGAAGAAACGAGAACTTCCCTTCAGTTCCTGGAACCGCAAATAAATTTAATTCAAGGCTATATGACAACAAACATCAACATAACACAGACTTGGTGGAGATTACTCTCCGCAGTCGGCTCAACCCTCATCACTTTGGTGGCTTGGTTGGGATATATGGCTCTCTGCATGGTCGGTGAAGTCATATTGGGAATTGTGAAGTTCATCTTCGGCATCATCATTTCCATTCTTTCTATGGTGGTACTGATTGGAACATTCATTTGGTTATTAACACTTTAAAGTACAAACGATATGAACAGAAGCATTGAAGCGATACCTACATGGGCACTCTGCTACATCATCAATGGCGATGCAAGCGGACTGACAGACGAGGAAATCCGTATGGTGGACGAAGCCATGCGCAAGAACAATATTGAGATAGTAAGTCCGAGATACAACGAGGACATGTGCACAGAACCTTACTTCAGCCATTATCCGTTCTTCGGACTGCCTACAGAAGTTGAGGACTGCGACATCATCTATCACGAGTAACAACCCCTTTAACAACATCAGATATGAACACTACAGAATATTTCAAGAGAACCATACAAGCCTATTTGGAGGAGCGTGCTATGGAGGACGAACTCTTTGCAGCCAAGTATGACAACCCCGACAAGAACATAGACGATTGCGTCACCTACATACTTAATTGGGTGCAGAAGAGCGGTTGCAACGGCTTTTGCGATGACGAGATATATGGGCAAGCCATCCACTACTACGAGGAGAAGGACATCGAGGTCGGCAAGCCATTGAACTGCCAAGTGTCTGTCAACCACCACATCGAACTCACAGAGGAGGAGAAGGCACAGGCAAGACAGGAAGCCATCCGCCAATATCAGCAAGAGCAGATGAACAAGATGCGTAACCGAGATACCGCCAAGCGCACCTCACAGAGAGCAGACAACGAAATACATCAACCATCATTATTCGACACGTTATGAAACCAAGAACGAAATATCAGAAGCAAGTCGTAACCTCAAACAAGGGGTTACGACCTATCAAGGGAGCACAAATGCAATGGGCATTCCGTGAATGTCTTGACCACTATGCCTTTCAGTTGAAGCACGGACAGACCACTTGCATGGACTGCGGACACACTTGGACTACGGACGAGGATGCGGACAAATGTGTCTGCCCGAAGTGTAAGGCAAAGTTGGAAGTGCAGCGCACCAAGCGACAGAAGGCAATGTCTTCTACCTATTTCAGTGTACTCACCGAGCGCAAGGGACTGCAACTTATGCGAGCATTTCAGATGAAAGCCTATTACCGCAAGGGACAAAAGGCAGACATTTATTGTTGGGAGGTGGCACGCTATTGGATGAACGAGAAAGGCAAGGTGGAGGTTATGGCACGCAAGCGCACAATGGGTATCTATATGGACACGTTCTGCTATGACTCCGACATTGAACTGCGCAGGGACAACACCACCTATCAGCATATTGCTTCATTTCCGGTATGCCCCGATATGAAAGTCATTCCTCAGATATGGCGCAACGGCTTTGACGGAGCGTTTCACGGCATCGAACCGCTTACATTGTTCAAGGCGATGCTGACAGACCACCGCATCGAAACGATGATGAAACAATGCCGTTACGGACACGTCCGCCACTTCATAGACCACCCACGGCACTTGGAAACTTGTTGGAATGCCTACAAGATAGCCAACCGCAACCATTACCTTATTACAGACATCGGCAAATGGGCGGACTACATCTGTATGTTGGTAGAAATGGGCAAGGACATCAGAAGTCCACATTACATTTGTCCCGACAACCTTGAAGCCGAGCACGACAGAATATCCGAGAAAATCAGAGCAAAGAAAGAAAAGGAGCGTACCGAGGAGGAGATACGCAAGGCATTGAAGAACGAGGACAAGTTCAAGGAAATGAAGAGCCGTTTCTTCGGTTTGATGTTCACGGACGGCAATATCGTGGTGAGAATGCTTGAAAGCGTCAGGGAGCACGTTCTTGAAGGTAAGGCGATGCACCATTGCGTAGGCAGCGGTACAAACTACTCACTCAATCCCGACTGCATCATCTTCTCTGCAAGAATAGCCGAACAAAGGGTTGAGACCGTGGAGTTTTCACTCGAACAGATGAAAGTCGTACAATGCCACGGACTACAGAACAAGGACACCGAGCACCATGCCGACATCATCAACTTGGTGAACAGCAATGCAAGACTTATAGAGCAACGAATGGTTGCAACGACATGAAATCCATAAGGGCGGAGCGATGAAAATTCGTTCCGCCACTTTCTTTCATGAGCCAAGGAGCGGAAAAGAAAGTGGCAAAGAAACCGTCTTGCCCTTATCTGCGATGCTTGCAAAAAACAAAGGACAGCCCCCAATCAAAGGGACTGTCCTATTTTATAAAACCTTATTCTATGGAGTAAACAAGAGCAGATACTCCATTTTTCTTCTTCGCTCGATGGAAGGCACTATCTTTCCATTCCACCTTTTGAAGTCCACATAATCACGATAGATGTTTCTGTTGCCACTTCGCATCTTGGCATACATCCGGCTTTTCATCACCTTTCCACACCCCACATTGTAGGCAAGTGTAGCCAAGAGCAGCGAGTCACGACCGAAGCCACGGAACATGGCGCACAGCTTTCTGAGGTCAGAGCGCAGCAAGGCATCGGCTTGCCGTTCCGTCATTTTTGGAGAGAACCGCTCGCCAGGCAACAGCTTGTGCCCATATCCGACATAAGGATGATGCTTCGGTCCATGCAGACCCTCGTACTTCTTGATGCAGGCGACAGCCAACTCAAAACGTGACACATGACAAACTCGCTTTATCGCCCCTTGCGTCTGGGCAGACAAGCTGCCCGACACAAGAAGCAAGGCTAACAATATCATCAACCTCATACGCTACCGAGTTTGTTGGCACTTCTCGCAAACTCTTCCTCCTCATCAGTATCGTTGAAACTGAACTCCATTTCGTATGACTTGCCGAAGTTGTCCTCCACCACCACTGTCAGCGTCTGTGTCTCCGTACTTGCCGAAGTGTAGTAAAGACGGAACTTCTCGTTCTCCAACAGATAGCGGTCGTTAGGCTGGAACACCGTTCCGTTCTCCATTCTCAGCGAACCTTTTCCGTCATGCTGAAAATAGCGGATGGTATAGATGGTGCCGTCAAACTTTCCCTCCGCCTTCAACTCGCAGCGGATTTCAACAGTCTGTCCACGCACAATGTCCTTTGGCACAGGCATCGTCTCCACCTTGAACGGATACGACTGCTGAATGTCCAGCTCATCGCTGCACGATGAAAGGATTACCGACACGGCACACACGAAAAGGAATGCCAACATGCTCACTGATTTCTTGATTTTATTGTTCTTCTTCATTGTCTTGATGTTTTTGAATGATTGTTACTTTCTTGTCTTATGGCTCATCAGGTACTCGTTCAAGTCCTTGTAACCTGTGTATAGATGCGAATGGTCTATGACCTTATCTCCATATCGCTTTTGCAATTCTACACAGGCATTCTCGCCAGCTTCGTCATTGTCCAAGTGACAATACACTTGTGCATAGCCATCTAAAAGATGATGCACCTTTTGCATATTAGCCACAGAGTTGAGGACAATATGATCCTCACCACGACCAATACCGAGAATTACGGCAGAGAGGAAATCCATAAAACCCTCGTACAGATGGCAGACGATGCTGTTCCTGCCAATGAGGGTGATGTCCTTTGGCGACACGCAACCTTTGAAGAAGCGGTTGCGTATCTCGTAGCCACCGCTGTTGTTCTTGAAACCGACAGCAAAAAACTGTTTGCCATTGTATCGGTATTCCACCTGACAGCAGAAACGGCTTGCCACGTCAGCTGATATGCCACGTTCACGCAAGTACTGCCTGAGTGCAGGATGGCTCAATGGCTTTTCCACAATATCACTAAAGGGATTGCCTTTCGCCTTCACAGCCTTTTCCGCTATCCTTTGATAATGCGGAAACGATGTCGGAAAGCTGCCACCAAGCGTTTCAGATATGAACTTGGCTTGTGCCACAAACTCATTGCTGTTGATGAACTCCCCTGCGAGGTTGAAGATGTCACCACCTCTGGCGATGCCATAGTCATACCAGACATTCTTGTCCGTTGATACCCGAAGCGAAGGATTGCGGTCGTTGCGGTATGGCGCATGATACCAAAGTCCCGAAGCCTTGTGCTTGACAGGCTCAATGCCGAGAATATAGAGAAAGTCCACGATAGGCACTTGTTTGATTTCATTGATGTCCATAGGCTCACTGTTTTAGTTGATGATGAACTTCATGCCGATGCCAAACTGCGTGTGGAAATGTCCCGTGCTGTTGCCCCAAACAAGCCTTTCCTTAACGGAAGCGGTCAAAGCTATAGCATCCGACAGGTATATTTCCGTTTCCAATGCCACGGCACCGCCATAGATAAACGCTCCCTTGTTCTGCAAGGTCGCTCCGTCCGACATGGTTCTCTTGCCCCAGTTTACGGACTCATAGCCAGCCAGTGCCGTACCTCCGATATAGAACAGCACTGTCTTGCTGTTGTCGGAAAGGAAGTTGTAGGAATAACCGAACTCGCCCGTCATTTGTGCTATTGGAACGGAAGTTTCACGGTAAGGCTGATGTACTTGCAGATATTCCGCCCCATACGTCCACTTGTCACCACCCTTGGTATAGCTCGAAAATCCAAGTCCTGCGTAATAGCCAGCCTTGCAGGACTTCTTGCCGTTATACACTCCGTCAGCCATGCCGACCTTCACATCAATGCCTTTCATCTGAGGAAGACATCTTTGGGCGAATGCCTGCCCTGCGGTGAGGGCAAGCATCGCCATGATTGCAATGTTTCTTCTTTTCATCCGTTACTTCACGCTAAGTTCGTTGATTGTCAAAGCTCGCACCAAGTCGCTGTTCTCCACGACAAACGACTGATGGCGACCGCCTTCCTTCTCGTTCATCTCCACGACAAGCTCCTTGTCGTCTGGAATGGTAAATTTCGGCAAGCAGAACACCGTCTGCTCCGTCTTCTTGCCAGCCACACGCACCACATAGTTGTAGGCACGGACAGGAAGAAGCACCTGCTCCTGAATGGCGGTTCGCTTTGCTACCTTCTTGTCAACAACCTTGAACGTGATATAGTCCACGTCAAACGGCACGTTGCTCTGGTTCTTGATTTCTGTGTGGAAATACAGCAAGTCGCTGTGTACATAGATGCCCTTCAAAAGGTACTGGATTCCGAAACGCTTGCTGCCGATGTGCTTCACCTTGCGCTTGTTCTCCTTGTGGATGGACTTCATGATGAGGTGTACCAGCATGGGACTTTCCTTGCCCAACTCCTTGAGATAAATCTCCTGCGCATTGTTCGGACGGTTCACCGCCTCACCGTCATGGATGAAGTCCGCCATCTCGATATTGAGCATGAGCGGTTCCTTGGCATACTTCACATTGAATGTGTAGAATGAGCCATCCTCCGTGATGACGCTCATATTGGTCTCTTTCTTGAAGTTCTTCACGGCTGCTTTTACACGGATAACATTCTCCGCACCGTCCGCCTTGCCAGCTATCAAATCCTCTGATCCCAAGTCAACGTACTTGACAGAGGCAGGAAAGAGAATATGAACCGTCTTGTCATAAGTCACTTCCAAACCATGAGGTGGAATCATGCGGTCGAAGGTCAGCTTCTTGGTCAAGCCGTGATAGAGGTTGCTGTTCTCTTCCTTCTGCGGATACACCTCCTTGGTCAAGGTCAGTTTCTCTTCCTGGTCGGAAGAAACATAGCTTACTTGCTCAGTCTTTACGGACTTCTGCGCTTTTTTCTTGCCTGTCTTCTGCGCTGATGCAGTGCAGGCTACGCCCAGCATAAGAGCGAACATGATTGTTGTCTTCTTCATTTTAGTTTGCTTTTAATTAAACTTTTGGATTAAGTGGTATAAATGTTGTTGCCTTTCGGCTAATCTTCCTCTTGGTAGAGCATGACCCTGTAGCCAGCCTTCAGGTGTATCTTGACGGTACGCATCTTCTTGGAGATATACTGCGACACGCCTTGTATGACACCTTTTCCCAAGTCGGAGGCAAGTTGTGCCCCGGCATTGGAGGAAATGTTGATGCTGCTGTTCAGCGAGCTTCCCATGTTGGCACCAACTTCCTTGGCTGCGTCAACCTCCATCGACTTCGGGATGAAGATGCCCTCCTGACCGTCATTGTCATAGACTGCAAGCTCAATCGAGATAATCATGCCGTTGTGCTCAATGGACTTCAAGGCTATGGAAAGCCTTTCGCCTTGCAATCGTGCCACTCCGACAATGACAGAATTTCGTGGTATCTCCCTATTGCCGACACGCATAGATTCCAACAATCTCAACCTTACTGCCTGTCCGTCCGTTATGGTCTGGTTGCCGTGGATGCAGGCAGAAATCGTGTTTTTGTCGGAAACACCACCTCTCCCGATGGCGGTATTGAACCTTGCCGAAGCCTTTTCCGAGTAAGAGGCTACAAACTCCCCGTTACTCATGGGGCGGTTCAAGGACGAGACTACACGCCTTTGCACTTGCCTTACAGGGGAAACCTTGTTTTTTTTTCCCTTGGTGACAGCTTCCTTGTTTTCCTCTGTTGCAATTTCTGCTGATGAAGGACTTGCCGCATTGGCATTTCCACCAGGCATGTACTTTGCCGCAAGTTGGTAGGACTTCTCCATAAGGGCGACTTGCTCGTCCATATTGGAACGCTTGTTTTCCTGCTGCATCATGCTTGCTTCCAGCTCATCAAGACGTTTCCTCAACTCAGCATCTTCGCTGCTTCCCCCTTGTTGTGGCTGTTCATAGAAACCGCCCAAGGTCGTGTTCAAGGTTTGGTATGCCTCGGCAGACGAGCGGATGGCATCCGCCTCCTGTCTTTCCGCTTTTGTTGGCTGCTGTCCAGACTGCATCAGGTCAAAGTCCTTTTCTTGCCGTGTAGCTGTAGAATCAATGCCTGGCATGTATTCTCCAAGGGTGCTCATGGCTCTGCTTTTTTCCTTTTGCTTATTGGCAAGATCCTCCTTGGAGTATGCCTTGCGCTTGTCCGCCTCCACATCAGTCTTTTCCGCATCGGGCATTTCCATGTTGAATCCCTTGCTGCCTTTCTCACCTTCTGATGCAGACGGCTTGAAGATAAGCCATAGCACCAGACCGCAGACGAGGCACATGCATGGTATGGCAATCATCTTGTTACGCTTGATACGCTGTTCCTCTGTCAAAGGCTTCTTTTCCTTTGGAGCCTTATCCGGCTCCACCTTGTCATTCTTCTCCTTCTCCATGTATCAATTCATTTTGGTTGGTCACTTGCTGCCCCTTGTCGGTGGGCAACTTTACACTCTCTATGTGCTCAACCTCTATATTAGAGGTCTTGCCGTTTCCGAAGTTGATGATGGCTGAACCTATCATGTAAAGGCTACAGAGGGCAAACAAGCCGAACATGACGAGCACGACTTTCAGTCTCACCCTAGGCGGAAGGGAATCCAGCCTGTCACGCAGTCTTCCCTTCATACCATTCACCTTTTCTTGGATTGTCTTAATCGGATTTTCCATTCTTGCTATTTTTATCGTTCTACTGTACTGATGTCCCTGTTCTCCACAATGGTGAAACCTTCAATGGTAAAACCATTCGGGTTATCATCGGAGCGTGTGGCGTTCACCAACCTGCATACGGTGACAAGACTTCTCTCCGTCACATTGCTCTCTCGGAGTATCACCTGCCGTGCGTAGGTCTTGGCTTGATAAGGATAGTTATCAAAGTTACAGACCACGCTGTCAACTTGCAGCGACTGGTTGATGTTTCCTGCAATGAGTCGGTTATAAAAACCTTTCTCCGCAAAGTCCTGGTAATAGTTGTATGCGCTCTTGTCTGCCAGCAGCAAGGATCGTTTCACGTTGTGCTCGATGGCGCTCTTTTCGGGAGATAGCGTAAAGAACAGCTCATGAAAGCGTCTCACGTGTTCCCTTGCCTCGGCAGGTCTGTTCTGTGAGAGGTCTTGCGAGAGGGCGAGCATCAGTGACTTGCCTCCATCAAGGACGTATATCTTCTCGCGTTGCTTCTCCGCAAATCTGAATGCGAACACCACCGAACATATTGCAACAACAGCGCAACCGATGACGAGGACAATGCAGAACAGGCGTATCCGTCTGAACGAGGTCTCGATATTCTTCAATGACTTGAATTCCATTTTTCTTTTCGTTGTATTGTTCATGAATGACTATATTTTCTTGAATCCGCTCTTGATGAGCCTTCCGGCACGTCCTGCCACATTTCCAGCCGTTGCTCCTGCGATGCTTCCGCCCAGTGAGCCTGCCGTGTTCACGTTCCGGTTGTAGTTGCCGATGCCGTCACCTGCCTGTATGATCCATCCCGCCACGGTCGGTATGGTGAAGTAACCGATGATTCCGATGATGAGGAAAACGATGTAAACACCGTTGCTTGCCTCAATGGAAAAGTTCGGATCGTTCTGCAATGCCTCGATGTCGTTTTGCAGCATCAGCACCTGTATCTTGGCAAGGATGGTACTGAACAAGTCCGAAACGGGTAGCCAGAGATAAATCTGTATGTACCTGCAGAACCATTGCGTCAGCGTGGACTGGAATCCGTCCCATACCGATATGGCGAAACAAAGCGGTCCGAGGATGGACAGGACGATGAGGAAGAATGTCCTCAGCACGTCTATGACCAGTGCAGCGGCTTGGAACAGCAGCTCCAGCAGTTCACGGAAGAAATCACGGATGCTCTTTTTCATGCTGTACATGCCACGCTCCACATACATTCCCGCCATTGTCACCACGTCGCCGGGTGACCAGCCGAGTTCGTCAAGCTGCTTGTCAAACTCCTCGTTGCTTACAAGGTATGCGGTTTCCGGATTGCGTTTCATCGCCTCATACTCCAGTTTGTCTTTCTGAGCCCGGTACTCGTTCATGTCGAAGGTCTGTGTCTCCAGCATGGAATGTGTACCTTGAACGATGGGACTCATCACGCTGTTGAGCGTACTGAGCACGATGGTCGGGAAGAACATGATGGCAAGTCCGATGGCAAACGGACGGAGCAGCGGAAATACATCTATCGGCTCTGCCCTTGACAGTGACTGCCAAACCCTCAGGGCGACATAGAACAGCGCCCCAAGTCCTGCAAGTCCCTTGGCAATGTCCGTCATGTCGGAACACAGCGGCATCATCTCGTCATACAGGGAACGCAGTATCTGGTGAAGATTCTCGAAATCCATAGGCTACCAGTATTTCTCGTTTGACTTGCCGTAGAGTCCCATGATGCGGTCAAGGTCGTTTTTCTTCTTGGCACGCAGATAACTCACGGAAATGTTCTTGTTGGTATAATAGCTCACGAGATTGCGATAACGCTTCATCTTCGAGTAGCAGCGTTCCACCACGTCCATTCGCTCCTTGTCCGTCATGGAAAGGGTCGTAATGTTCACTACATTCTTCAGTTCTGTCAGCACATCGTTGCTTTCCTCCAGCAGTTTGGTGTAGCCGAAGCCGATGGCGGAGAGTTCCTCCACGGAGAAATTATCATCGTGCATCATCTTCTGATAGTTGTTGATGTAGATGTCCGTGATGTCGCCCACCATGAGGATGGTCTGCTGCACCTTGCGTGCATCCTTGACGAGGTTGTTCACCGACTTCAGTGCATCGTAGTACTTCTTGCCCTGCTCGTAAATCTTCACGGTCTCCTTGAAGTTGTTGATCATGTTCTGAGCCGTCGAAGACGTGTGGACGATGTTGTTGGACGAGTTGATGATACTCTGCGCAATGTTGGTAGGATCTATGACAGACCACTGTGCGCTTGCCTTTCCCACCATCAGCAGGAACAGGCAGATTGTCATGATTACTTTTGTTCTCATTTTACTTTTGGATTAAGTGGATAATGAATTTCATTTGTTCTCTTGTTTGTCCTCTGCAAGCTGCCGGATGGCGGCTTCCATGTCACCACCGAGTTTCTCCGCCAATGCCCTCACCTCCAGTTTCTCACTTTCCTCAGTCGTATAGGCGAGATATTCCTGCGTGGACACTTCTGTGGCATATACTGCCGACTGCGTTCCGCCAAGTCCTATCCATACTTCCTTGTAGAGACGTGACGGGTCGTTGGACTGGTTGATGGAGAGAATCTGCGACTTCTCCTTTTCCGTCAATCCGAGCAATGACTGTATCTGCTCGAACTTGTTCATGAACTTCCTCTGGTCAAGGAGTATCTTGCAGTCTGAGTTGTTGATGATACTGTCCTTCACGATAGCGGAGGATACGATGTCCTCTACTTCCTGGGTTACCACAACCGCCTCACCGAAGAACTTTCTGACCGTCTTATAGAGATACTTGATATAGGACGCCATGTTTGCCGAAGCTATCGCTTTCCATGCTTCTTCTATCACTATCATCTTGCGGATGCCTTTCAGGCGGCGCATCTTGTTGATGAACAACTCCATGATGATGATGGTCGTGACTGGGAACAGGATTGGATGGTGTAGGCTAAGCACCCAGCGCCTTGCCATATTACTATGGTAGGTTTCCAAATGCTCGCCCCCGAACCGGACTTACACATTTCGGCGTATCCGGCTCTCCATTAATTCTATCAGTCTATACTACCGTAATGGACTTTCTTATGGCAGCTACGACATAAAGCTATCGTCTTACGTTTGCGTGCAATCATGTGGCGTTCCCAATCTTCCTTTCCTTGAAGGTCTTTGAGTTTTCTCACATGGTGCATATCAAGTTTTACGTTTTCCTTTCCACACAATTCACAACGGTTTGCCTTTAATCTGTCGATAAGACTTGTTCCGTGGTAAAAGTATTGAACAGGTAATCTGTCATAGCAATCTCCATATTCTTGTTTCTTACGCTTGAACCCATCGTGGTAAAACTGCCTCTTTAAGGTTTGTCCTTTTCTGTTCTTATAGCTTACTGTGAACACTCCGTCTTTCTTGTATTTCTTGCAGATTTGCACTACAGAACTTCTATACTTGGACGCATAGGTTTTGTACATGCTATACTCCATGATATACTTGAATGTATGAAGCGAATGACAATTGTTTGCTATTGAATAGAAGTTATAGATACCTCTTATTTCAGCATTGTATCTTTCCAAGATTTCCAAGTCATCACTGTTGATGAGATATGGTCGGTGCTTAGGCTTGTAAAACTCCTTTCCATTGTGCATCTTTATCTCCAATGCACCATAGTCAAGGAGTTTCTTTCTAATCACTTGCGTCGGCATCTTCAAGTACACCTTATTATTAAAGGGTCTTGTCAATCTGCCAGCCTTGTTTCTCTTGGTCAATACAGATTTGCGGATATAGATTTCATAGCCGAGGAACTTTGCAGACTTTCTTCCATGTGTAATGAGTGTCTTCTCATCTGAAAGTTCAAGCGAAAGCTTCTCGGCAAGGAACTTTTTGATGTCCTGCTTGATGGCTTCCGCCTCTTTCTTTGTTCCAATGACAGCACACAGAAAATCATCTGCATACCGTACATATTTTAGGCGTCTGAAATTTGCATCCATATCCACACCACAAGGAATTTTTGCTCTTTCCTTATCAAAGTGTTTTATTTCTTTGACTATGGATTTGCGCTCTTCCCTATCTGTTACCGCTTTGAGTTTCAACACTGCACGACTTTTGCCGTACTCAAATTTCACCCTTTCGGGATTGTCTGCTCTTTCCTTGCCCTTGTTGAATTTTTGGATGTATTCACGCATATAAGTGTCAAGTTGGTCAAGGTAGATGTTTGCCAATATCGGGCTGATTATTCCACCTTGTGGCGTGCCACTATATGTTTTGTTGAATACCCAATTTTCAATAAATCCCGCATTGAGGAACTTGCGTATCAATCGAAGAAAACGCTCATCGTCAATTCGCTTCCTTAAAATGTCTATCAATGTGTTATGATTGATATTGTCAAAGAAGCCTTTGATGTCCCCTTCTATGAACCAACGTGTCCCATTGAATGACTTTTGAATTTGTTGCAAGGCTGTATGACAACTTCGCTTGGGTCTAAAACCATGGGAATTGTTGTCAAAGCTACCTTCATATATCGCTTCCAAAATCATTCTGACAACTTCTTGCAGAAGTTTGTCGTTGAATGTGGGTATGCCAAGAGGTCGTTTCTTCCCATTCTTCTTGGGAATATAAACTCTCCTTGACGGTATGGGCTGATATGATTCGTCTTTCAACGAAATTATCAGTTTTTCAATGCGTGATATACTCATGTTGTCAATGGTGGCGTTGTCTGCCCCCTTGGTCATGTTACCCTCCTTTGCATAAATGCGCTGATAGGCAGCATAGTACATCTGTTCATTGAAGAGCAGGCGGTAAAGCCGCTCAAATTTATAGTTCGGTTGTCGGCTGTGTATAGCCAGACTGTTTAATACTCTTTCTGAATTTCTCATAATGTCTCACACATTTTTCATTAATTGTATTAAAAGAATTAACTGCCTCCCTTTGCCATGTGCAGGTCATTATCCTGCTCGGACTACTACGGAGGCTCCGTTGCCTTGTCAGATATTCAGAGGTCTGCACCTCATAGCCTTACAAGTGGCTTTCCGATTTAGGCAATCCCCGTTTGCTTGCATAATAACTCTTGCCTGATAGACAGGAGGATATGACTTTCGTCCTTTTCTGCTTATTGCAGATGCGTCGTGACAAGTACATGCTCTGTTCTCCTCAAAGACTGGAAAATGAGTGTCACGATACAACGAGTTTAGCTATCTTACGTTGCAGGTACGCGCAGATACCGCTTGGACTATCATTCAATCAGTATAGATTTTATCCTTTGTCTATCTTTTCATCCCACCATTCAGTCGCAATCTGATAGCTGATTGACTTATGGATTTCCTACATGCTACACTCCCCATCGTCTTTCGTTGAATGGATAAGTAGGCGGATGATAGGTCTTTTCAATGTACACTTGCCTAATTCCTTGCTAATGGAATAGTTATTTATGCAGCCTTGACGGGCGCACCCTTGATGGAATCTATCTCGAAAACGATGAACCGCTTGTGCAGCAGGTCAAGCTCCTTGTCTGAGTTAAGCAGATAGTCGTACTCACCACCTTTGTAGTAAGGTTCCAGCACGTTGAGGAATCCGTCTATATCAAAATCTTTCTCACGGACTTTCTTTTCTTCCAGTACCTTGCGGTATTCCGTTCCCACAAACTCATAGAAGGTGTTGAAGCATGAAATGATGTCGCTTTCCTCTTTCAGTTTACCGATGTAGAGTGACACGGCATTTGACAAGGCGACCTCTTCCGCTCGTGTGGCAGGCTCATTGTCCTTCTTCCAAAGCGTCAGGAGCAATGTCTTGATGCTCTCTCGCTTCTCGATGTCAAAGACCTTATCCTCGGTGAAGAACGGATTGAATGAGATGGGACTCTCATCCGTATAGGTATAGTAGATACCGTCCTTTCCGCCTGTCTTTCTGTTGATCATCTCGCAGAGTCCCTGGTAGGAGTTTCCCGTATCGACCAAGACCACATGCGTGCCTTGCTCATAATACTGTCTGACGAGGTGGTTCATGAAAAACGACTTTCCGCTTCCCGAGGGTCCGAGCACGAACTTGTTGCGGTTGGTTGTCACGCCTTTCCTCATCGGCAGGTCGGAGATGTCAATGTGCAGCGGCTTGCCACTGATGCGGTCTGCCATCTTGATGCCGAACGGTGAGGGAGAATCCATATAGTTGGTTTCCTCCGTGAAGAGGCACACTGACTGCTCAATGAAGGTATGGAAACTCTCCTCTGACGGGAAATCACCCTCGTTGCCGGGTATCGCAGCCCAGAAGAGTGTCGGACAGTCCACCGTGTTATGACGTGGCACACATTCCATGCTTGCCAACTGACTGCCAACATCGTTGCGCAGGTGTTTAAGTTCTTCCATGTCCTCGCTCCATGCCAGGACATTGAAATGGGCACGGACAGATTGCAAGCCTTGTGAGTGAGCCTCGTTCAGATACTCGTCAATCCATTCCTTGTTGATGGCGTTTTGTCGGCTGTACCTTGACAGCGAGTGCATGTTACGTGCGGTCTTCTCGAACTTCTGCAAGGTCTCGTCACTGTTGTCTATGAAGACATACTGGTTATAGATATGGTTGCAGGACAACAGCAAGCCAACTGGAGCGGCAATAGATAGTCGGCAGTCACTTCGATCAGTGGACAATCGCTCAAAGCGGTTGTCCGTAGATACTTCCGTTGGCAGGTCTTCCGTTTGCGACAAGGTATGAAGGCATAGGTGTTTGTTTCCGATACGCATACCACTTGCAGACAATTCCATATCCTCCAAACATTGCACGTTCTCCGTGGAGAGCGATAGGTACTTGCCTACAAATCCAGTTGTTCGTTCCGTACCTGTGATTTCATCATCCGTCAGTCTGCGTAAGGAGATATAGCCGGAGTCGTTGATGATTCTTGCGAACTGTTCCACTGCATCGAGGAATCTTGCGACCGTTTCCTTGTCCTTGATTTCCTTGGGGATGATATGCCCACGGCACAAGGTGGAAAAATTGCTCTGGTGTGCCATACGCTCCTTGGTGGTCTTGGTGAGGAACAGGTAACACTGGTGATGCAGGTAAGGACGCTCATTGAAGTGTCTCTCGTAGCTTCTTGACAGAAAGCTCATATCGCTTTTCAGCAAGTCCGGCGCATAGTTCTCTTTCACGAACCAGTCCTGCTTGTGGACAATGCTGTAGTCGGGCAGCACCTTGATAGCCTTGCACCATGCGGCATGTACCGACTCATACTCCTGCGATGTTACCGTGAAGATTTCGGGGAGCGTCACCTCGTAGGCGACCGTGATGTCGCCATTCTTGGAGATAATGCAGCCTTGCTCCACGGCAAGCAACGGGAACTTGCTTTCAAGGGTGCTTGATTTTCTGATATTTCTCATTCTTCTTTCTTTTTATGTTTGAACATTCGGTTTGTTTTCCTTCGGTTGAGGATATAGCGTGGATGGTTCTTGGCGGCAAGGAGCTTCATCAGTCCATGCTCTCCGTACTTGTTGTTCAGGTGGAATGTTCCCCATACAAGCAATGATCCGAGCGTGAGACCCAAGCCGATGCAGACCAGTTGGTCCGCACCTGCCATATAGAGGACTACCACAAGGAAGAAGACGGCAAGCAGTCCACCTGCGAAGATGAAGAGGTACTGTGCCTTCAGTCCCTTGAACTCAACCGAATGACCAATGCCCTTGTTGATTGGGTAGTCAGCCATAAGTCTTATACCTTATTATATTATAAGAAGAACGAGCGGAGGATGGTTGCGCTCACGATAAGGAAGATGCAGGCTCCGAACCAGCTTGCGGCAGTCTTGCTCGTGTCCGGATCGCCCGACGAGAACTTGCCATACACCTTGATGCCTCCGATGAGACCTACCACGGCACCGATGGCGTAGATGAGTTTCGTTCCTGGATCGAAATAGGAGGTCACCATGCTTGTTGCCTCGTTGATACCTGCAAGTCCGTTGCCTTGCGCGAATGTCTGTGATACGGCTGCGACAATCATCGCAGCGAGAAGAATGATTCTGTTTTTCTTGTTCATAAATCTTTTTTGTCTGTGCCTTGGGGATTGGATGGTCCCGACTGGCGGTTGATACTTTTGTTTACTCATGCGGCATGATGCCGACTTGTGGATTCAGTGGCGAGCTGAGATTTTAGCCGTAGTCTTTCTTTTTCATTGGTGTACTGTCTTGTTGTTAGATACGATATGCCTTGAGTCCTTCATCAAACGCAGCCTTTATTTCGGCATTGTGGATGTTGAAGTGCTCGTTGATGATATTCTCGATGAAACTTGCCATGGAAACCTGTCCTTTGCCTACGACACTGACAAACTTCATTACTCGCTCATGAGTTTCCTCACTGATGCTTACCTGTCTGCCAAGTCTTGCAGTAAAGCCTGCATCCGTCATGAACTTGCCGATGTACCCATTTCTGTTGTTGGTACTTGACGACATGGTTACATTCACTATGGACTGAACACAGATGTGCTCCTTAGTCCCGTTGTTCTTTCTTGCTTTTTTCATAATTCTCATTTTTATTGTTATACAAAATCTCTGATATTGAAATCCTTGAAGTCTTCTGGTACAACAAGTTTCTTCTTTTTGATAGCTTTTGTTGCTTTTTCTGATGTAGGCTTGATGGTGGAAACGCTCGACATGTGCAATTCCATCAACGCATTCATTCTGCGTTTGATCTGCTTGGAACGTTCCGCTATCATGTTGAAAAGTTCATTGCCTTCCATTTCAATAAACACCTTGCCAGCATGAGCACATTCTTCGTTTGTGGCATTCGGCTTGCTTGCTGTTTCAACAGCCTTGTCTATCTCCTCAAAGCTATTGCCACTTGCTTGTTCAACAACAGGCTCTTCTTCTGATTCATCGTATTTCACGTCAACATCCTCAATACGTGTATCTGTGAAAACTTCATCCAACTTATTGTCAGGAATACGGGCGGACTTCACCAAAGATTGATCATCCTCGAATGTAACCTCATTTTCCCTTATTGTTTCACCATCATCCTCCTGTTTAATTTGCACAGGTTCGCTTGGGACTTTTTTCGGTGAGACAGTATAGATGTGTCTGACAATGAAGTCATCAGCAGGAATAGGCGGACTTTCCTTAGGTGCCACATTAGTCTTTTCTATTCTCAACTTGCTTCTAAGCCAGATGTCGGCATCAAATACCAATACTGCTATACTCCACATAAAATACAGGAGTACAATTATCAATAACATTATTCCCATATTACCACATGATTATATCCTTGTTATTCTTCTTATACACCTCTTTGATAACTTCCCCATACTTTTGGAAATGTTCTGTCAGCACATGGTCTATATAGCCCGACAAGGACATATCCTCACGGTTAATGACAGACACGAGGCGCATGATGGTTTCATGATACTCCTTTCGGATGTATGTCATCTTGCCAGAACGAGCCGGATTCTCAGACCTGCGAATATACCTTTCTTGGTATTCATCCATGAGAGATGAAGTACCCTTGGAAGGCATTGCTTCTTTTTGTTTACTTACCTCGCTCTTTAGTGCCTCCTTCTGTATAGGTTCTTCCGTTGAAGCCCTGCTTGGTGGCATGTGTGGTCGGAATGAGTTTCTGAACTCTTCCGAGTCAATGGTTACTTTTAGATTCTTTGCCATACACATTATTTCTTGATAATGGATAATAATTCGTCAGCCAATTTCTCTATGTTGCTGCCCTTTATCAGTTGCTTGTCGGGAGGTAGAATCGTAGAGCGAAAGACAACCTTGTTACCATCCTCTGCACATTCCTTTCTGAAACGCTTACTGTCTGGGATGTAGGTGTTCAACACAGACAATCCCAATCCGTCCATCACACGACCAGCTTTCTCATATAGGTTTGTTTTCTCTCTTGCATCAACCATGTTCCAAAGCATATTCAGTTCCTTGATATTTGTCTTGCCGACGCTGATGAACATATCGTTCAACTGGCTGGCGAACATGATGGAACTTCTCAACACAACATTGTCTGCTGTAATCGGGCAAAAGATGTAGTCCATCGTGGCAATGGTCTCGATGACACCGAGGTTGTCAATCGTTCCTGCGAGGTCAAAGAAGATAAAGTCCGGCGGAGTATCCATTTCCAAGAAAGGCTTTACTGTTTCCACAGCCTCGTCGGGACGACTCTCCACGATTGGATAGGCAGGCTTGCCTGTTCTTCTCATCATCTCATGCGTCTGTCTCAACAGATACTCATTACTCTCGATGTTCTGCATGTCACGCTCTCTCATGTCCTTGATGCTGAACTGTGGAAAATCACAGTCAACCACCACGACATCGTAACCTCTGACATAATAAAGGTAACTTGCCATCAACACCGTTAGTGTTGTCTTGCCAGCTCCTCCCTTTTGGGTGGAGAAGGCGATGAATGTTGGTTCTTTCTTCATGTTTGTCTTTTTATGAGTTATACATCTTGTTTGTTATAATGCGGTATTGCATTTTTATTTGTGATACATCCTACATGCTATGGTGCAAATCTATGAGCCATGAGGCTTGCAAGTGATATTATATGTTATGCAACTTTCGTATCAGTTATACTGTTTTTATGCTTGCTATATGGCTTTTATATATGTCATGCTTCATAACTGTTCTATAGCCAGTCTGTATGTCATGCCACATTTGTGCATACTTATATTACATTTTACATATCAAGCATTTTGCATGTCAAACGTTTTATCATATTACATGTAATACGTTTTATATGACTGCATTGGAGCATCTGAATATGCCGTCTGTTTTGCATCATTTAAGACACGTATATCTGTCATTCACGCTGCAAAGTAACAACGAAAAATCCGAAAAACAATGGTTTTCAAATCCTGTGGCAGCATGTTGCCGATAGTTGCAGTGGTTGTCTGGGGTGCATCTGTTCCAAGGGTGCTATTTTAGTCGTAATTTTGCACCCGAAAGGCAAAGCGATGGATGGCGCATCCATATCGTTCCGAGAAGAACTAAGGCTTGATGCTCCGCAAAGGACTGGATTTCCCGAACAGCTTCTATTCGGGATGGGGACAGCTTCTTACGAAGGCTAACTTCAATCCACCCTAAGCGGATTTTTATGTCCTCAAAGACATAGCAAGGTATGTTTTGAGTTACTCAAAACCTTCGGAGTTACTCCCCGTAACATCGTGCCAGCGAGAGAAGAAGAAAAGTTCCTTTTCATTCTTCCGAGCGCAGCCGATGTTCGAGGGTACCTCAAAGACCTTGCCCTGCCGGGTTGGTAGCCTCTCCGAAGTCGGGCTCCCCATGTTCCAATCTGACGATAGTTTGTGCAATTCCATTATTGCCGCATGTACCACTTAATCCATTTTAATATGAACACAGAAAGAAAACGAGGGGGACGAATCCCCAAGCTGAACCCGAAGTCGCACCATGTGATGCTTCGGTTCGACGATGACGAGTGGATGAAATTCCTCGTCATGTATGAGCAGACTGATGTGAAGGCGAAGGCTGTCTTTGCCAAGGCACGCATCTTCGGCGAGCCGTTCAAGGTGTTGCGTGAGGATAAGACTCTGGTGGAATACTACACCAAGCTTTCCTCTTTTCACTCGCAGTACCGAATGATTGGCAACAACTACAACCAGGTTGTTAAGGAACTCCGTTGTCATTTCTCAGAGAAAAAGGCGATGGCTTTGCTCTATAAGCTGGAGAATTGCACCAGGGAACTGGTCTCTCTTACCCGTGAGATTGTTGAACTAACCCGTAAGTTTGAGGAAAGATGGTCGCAAAGATAAGTTTCGGAAGTTCATTGTATGGCGCACTGGCATACAATGGTGAGAAGATTAACAAGGAAGAGGGAAAGCTCTTGGCAACGAACAAGATCTTCGATGATTGTTCGGGAAAAACAAGCATCACCAATGCCTTGCGTGATTTCCAGCGATACCTTTCTCCGCACATCAGAACGGAAAAGCCTGTCGTGCATATTTCCCTGAATCCGCATCCTGATGATGTGCTGACGGATATGGAGATGGAGAACATCGCACGGGAATACTTGGAGCGCATGGGATATGGCAACCAGCCATACATGGTTTACAAGCATGAGGACATCGACCGTCATCACATGCACATCGTGACCATCCGAGTGGATGAAAACGGCAGGTGTTTGGATAGCCGATACAACTACCATAGGAGCAAGGCTATCACCCGTGACTTGGAGGAGAAGTACAATCTCCACAAGGCAGACCGCAAGCAACGCCAGGCAGACAATCCACTCCGCAAGGTGGATGCAAGCCAAGGCAATGTGAAGAAGCAGGTTGCCAACACCGTAAAATCTCTCTGCGCTACCTACAGGTTCCAGTCATTGGGCGAATACCGTGCACTTCTTTCCTTATATAATATATCCTTGGAGGAGGTCAGAGGCGAAGTTGGCGGTCGTGAGTATCATGGTTTTGTCTATTCTGCCACGGACGGACAGGGCAACAAAGTTGGAAATCCTTTCAAGGCTTCCAAGATTGATAAATCTGTCGGCGTGGAGGCAATAGAAAAATGGTTCGCTTATTCTGCCAAGAAGTTCAAGGAGGACAAGAAACTATCCGAGATGACCCGTCATAGCGTAGAAGCAGTCTTGAAACAGACGTACCATAAGGATAAGTTCGTTGAACTGCTGAAAGCAAAGGGCATTGATGTTGTTTTTCGACATACAGCTGACGGCCGTATCTACGGAGCAACATTCATTGACCACCGCACTCAAAGCGTTTTCAATGGTTCAAGGCTTGGAACGAATCTTTCTGCCAATGCCCTGCAGGAGCACTTCACCTTGCCTTACGAGAATGAGCAACCGATACCGCTTACCATTCCAAAGGAAGATGGTGCAATCTCAGAACAAGAGCGTCACGATTCTGGCTTGTTCGATGAATACGGCAGCGGTCTTGGACTTATGTCTGGAGGAGGTCCTTCAAATGAAGCACAGGAAGCTGCATTTGACAGAGAGTTGCGTAGAAAGAAGAAGAAACGAAAAGGGCGAAGCCTTTAACCGTATCATCAGGGTTGGCTTTCTTATACAATGGAGAAAGCCTGCCTTCAATCAAAAACAATTTGTATAACTTCAAAACTGAAAAACAATGGCACAAGAAGACGATTTGAGAGCACTGGGAAAAATCATGGATTTTCTCCGTGCCGTGAGTATAATACTCGCAATTATGAATGTATATTGGTATTGCTACGAGGCAATGCACATTTGGGGAGTGACAATCGGGGTGGTTGACAGATTCCTTATCAACTTCAACCGTACAGGTGGCTTGTTTCATTCTATCCTCTACACCAAGCTGTTCTCGCTTTTACTCCTGGCGCTCTCATGTTTGGGAACCAAGGGCGTGAAAGCAGAAAAGATGAGTTGGAACAGGATTTTTACGGTTCTTGCAGTTGGCTTCTTCTTGTTCTTCCTCAACTGGTGGATATTATTGTTGCCTATATCTTATTTGGGCAATGCCACGCTGTACATCTTTACAATGACAGCAGGTTATATCTGCCTATTGATGGGTGGACTGTGGATGAGCCGACTCTTGAAGCACAACCTCATGGAGGATGTCTTCAATAATGAGAACGAGAGCTTCATGCAGGAGACCAAACTAATGGAGAACGAGTATTCCGTCAATCTGCCAACACTATTCTATTACAAGAAGAAATGGCAGAAAGGATGGATCAACGTGGTCAATCCGTTCCGAGCGACCATCGTGTTAGGTACACCGGGTAGTGGTAAGTCCTTTGCTGTAGTGAACAACTACATCAAACAGCAGATAGAGAAGGGGTATTCAATGTATATCTATGATTTCAAGTTTTCCGACCTTTCGACGATTGCCTACAACCACATGATGAACCATCAGAATGGATATAAGGTCAAGCCCCAGTTCTATGTCATCAACTTTGACGATCCTCGCAGAAGTCATCGCTGCAATCCTATTCACCCGGATTTCATGAGTGACATCTCCGATGCTTATGAGAGTGCATACACCATCATGCTCAACCTCAACAAGACGTGGGTTCAGAAGCAGGGCGACTTCTTCGTGGAGAGTCCAATTATCCTCTTTGCAGCCATCATTTGGTACCTAAGAATCTACAAGAACGGGAAGTATTGTACCTTTCCCCATGCCATCGAATTGCTCAACCGCAGATACGAGGATGTCTTTCCGATACTGACGAGCTATCCCGAACTTGAGAACTATCTTTCTCCATTCATGGATGCATGGCAAGGTGGGGCAATGGAGCAGTTGGCGGGGCAGATTGCAAGCGCAAAGATTCCGCTGTCACGAATGATTTCACCACAACTCTACTGGGTGATGTCCGCAAGCGAGTTTACACTCGACATCAACAATCCCGAAGAACCGAAAATTCTATGTGTCGGCAACAATCCCGACCGTCAGAACATTTATGGTGCTGCACTCGGCTTGTACAACAGCCGCATCGTGAAACTCATCAACAAGAAGGGACAACTCAAATCATCCGTTATCATTGACGAGTTGCCGACCATCTATTTCAAAGGCTTGGATAACCTGATTGCCACGGCACGAAGCAACAAAGTTGCCGTCTGCTTGGGCTTCCAGGACTTCTCGCAGTTGGTCCGTGATTATGGAGACAAGGAGGCTAAGGTGGTTATCAATACCGTTGGTAATATCTTCAGCGGACAGGTCGTTGGCGAGACCGCCAAGACTTTATCCGAGCGTTTTGGAAAAGTGCTCCAAAAGCGCCAGTCCATTTCCATCAACCGTCAGGATGTCTCTACATCTATCAATACCCAGATGGACAGTCTCATTCCGCCAAGCAAGATTAGTGGTCTTACCCAAGGTATGTTTGTCGGCTCTGTTTCCGATAACTTCAACGAGCGTATCGAGCAGAAAATATTCCATGCCGAGATAGTAGTTGATACCGAAAAGGTAAAACGGGAGGAAAGTCGTTATCAGAAACTCCCCATCATCAACGATTTCTTGGATGCGGATGGCAACGACTGCATGAAGCAGACCATACAGGACAACTACAACCAAATCAAGGAAGATGTCAAGCAGATAGTCAAGGATGAGCTGGGGCGTATCGCCAACGATGAGAACTTAAAGCACTTGATACAGAAGGCATAAATGCGCTTTTCACAGTTGAATATTATTGCTTTTTTCCGCGAGAGCCAAGAATTATAGTTAAAAATGATTATAATATAGCTAATAATTAGTTATCAATTTTGATAATCAAAATATTTATCTGTCTCTTATACACATCTCCGAGCCCACGAGACCCTAAGACATCTCGTA
>ENA-UAJL01000025-UAJL01000025.1-human-gut-metagenome-genome-assembly--contig:-NODE-25-length-16615-cov-5.244988_pt1 | contig 16615 bp, 9 predicted proteins | sample MGYA00244430_ERZ654415 | MGnify/ENA primary metagenome ERZ654415 (study PRJEB26926, sample SAMN06165114) | human gut metagenome | biome: ENVO:00009003; feature: ENVO:2100002; material: ENVO:00002003...
ATTATACGTGGGTCATTAATGAGTTGTTAAACGGGTATTTCGCAAATGATTAATTTTGCCACCGAGAAATCAAAACAGCAAAGTTTGTAACATTTAAAACGGAATCAAAATGGAAGTAATAACAATGGAAAGTTCAGCCTTTAAGATGCTGACAGAACAGATTGCCGACGTGGCAAAGTTGGTAGCTCTCATATATTCCAATGCGAGAGAAAATACCAAAAGAAGAAGCATGGAACTTGTGCTGACAAGCAGTGATGCAGCAAGAATACTTGGGATAAGCAAGCGAACCCTGCAGCGCTTGCGCTCTACCAACAGCATCGAGTACTTCATGGTGCGCGGACAATGCAGATACAGCATCAACGCTGTACAGAAATTGATTGAGGAACGAACCATTGCCAAGGAGACATGAGTATGGAAGATGGAACATTGAGACGATTGGAATTATATCTGCATGACCTGCACAAGAAGATTGACGGCATCTATGACATGCTGATGTTGAGACATGAGCGAAGCGGAGAGGACAAGGGATGCTCTTGCATCAACGAGAGATTGCTCGACAACCAGGATCTCTGTCTTCTGTTTCAAATCTCTCCCCGTTCCCTGCAACGCTACCGCAGCCTGGGAGTGCTCCCTTACAAGCGGCTGGGACAGAAGACCTACTACACGGAGGAAGACGTGAATCAATTTATCAAGAACAACGTGAAGAATTTCAATCAGGAGAATGTGGAGCATTATATGACTCGCATTCACCAAAAATTCAAATAACAAAAGTATTCACCATTAAACATTTACAATTATGGTACAAAAGAAAAAGAGTGATGAACAGGACGTGCTGGTAGTCCGTGACGAGAAGACGGGCGAGATCAGCGTCGTCGCCGGACTCAGCAGAGACGGCACACCGAAGCGAGCTCCCGCCAAGGCGGAGAACACGTCCGACTTCCTGCGTTTTGACCGCAACAGTGACTTGATGGACAGTTTCTTTAGAAACTTCTACCGCCAGTGCAAGGAGCCAAGCCGATTCGGATTCTACCGCATAGCGGCAGACCAGGTGGAAAACCTGCTTGGCGTGATGAAGGAGTTGCTGAAAGATCCGGAGGCTAACAAGGAGATTCTTTCCGCCCACAAGGTTGACACCTCCAATTATGAGAAAGAGGCAAAGCAATCGGAAGGTCAGGCGAAAGAAACCGCATCATCGGACGATGCGTCCAAGACGCAAGCTAACACAGAAAAAGAGAATGTATCATCTGAACAAACCAACGAAAAAGAGAACGACATGGAACAGAAACCAGAACAGACCGCAACCGAACAGCAGGCACAGACCGCTCCGGGTGTAAAGCAGAACCTCATTAGTGGTAACGATGTGAACCTGCAGGAATTGGGTGCCAAATATGGCATAGACTTCAACAGTATGAATGAGAAGGATATGAAAGCCCTGCTCAACTACGGCAAGACGGGGCTTGTGATTGTGAAGCCGACCTTCGGCGGTGAACAGATAGAGATACAGGCCCGTCTGTCATTCCGCAAGGACGATAACGACCAGTTGCAACTTGTGCCGCATTTCGTGCGCAACGAGCCAAAACTCGATGTCGCTTACAAAGGCTATACCTTCACTCCAGAGGACAAGAAGAACCTGTTGCAGAACGGCAACCTCGGAAAGGTTGTGGATTTCCCCGACAAGAATACAGGTGAGCTGCGTCCTCATTTCATCAGTATCGACCGTCTCACCAATGAGATTGTTGACATCCCGACCAACAAGGTGCGCATACCCGATATCATCGGCAAGACACCTATTACCAAGGACGATAAGAGAGTGCTCTACTCTGGTCTTCCGCTTCGCAAGGAGATTGAGCTTGCCAACGGGCGCAAGTTTACACCGCTGCTGCAGGTGAATGTGGAACAGCGTGGCGTGGAGTTCGTGCCTGGCAGCACAAGACAGGAGCAAGGTCAGAAACAGAATGGAGACAAGAAGCAGACCGCTGACAAGCAGGAGCAGAAGTCAGAAGGTGATGCGGGCGGTCAGAAGAAGCAGCAAGATCCCAACCACTGGCTCAATGAGGATGGGACCATCCGCCGACTCAACACCTATTTCAAGAAGGAACTGACCGAGCAGCAGAAGGACGACTATGTGGCAGGCAAGACCATCGAGATCAAGGAAGTGCCGAACAAGAACGGCAGCGGTACCTATACCGCCTACGTAAAGTTCGACTTCGACAAGATGCAGCCACGTTCCTACCGCAACAATCCAGACCTCAAACAGGCGAAGGAACAGATTCCTACCAATGAGAACAAGGTACAAGTCGCCGTCAACGAGCAGGGCAAGACCCATGAGGCGACCAAGCACACCAAGGAGCCGCTGAGTCCTGGACAGTCTGCGCCAAAGAACGAAAAGCAGCAGAAGGAACAGAACGCCGAGGAACAGAAGCCAAAGAGAAAGGCAAGAAGCGTGAAGATGTAGTTGCCGCCACTTGATCCACAGAGTTAATCATCCATCATAACAACCGACATCTGCGACCGTCTATCCCACGGTTGCGGATGTCACAAAAACAACAGACAATGAAGACAATCATCGCAGAGAAGCCAAGCGTAGCCAAGGAAATCGCCCACATTGTGGGAGCTGACAAGCGTGAGGAAGGCTATATGCAGGGCAATGGCTATTTTGTGACATGGGCATTCGGACATTTAGTGCAGCCAGCCATGCCGGAAACTTACGGCATGAAGGGATTCCATGCGGAGAATCTGCCTGTGATTCCCGACCCGTTCGTTCTTGTTCCCCGACAAGTCAAGACTGAGAACGGCTACAAACCAGATGCAGGTGTGCTTGCCCAGATTAAAATTATCGGCAAGCTGTTTGACAGCAGTGAGCGCATTATCGTAGCAACCGATGCCGGACGTGAGGGAGAGTTGATTTTCCGATACCTCTCTGTGTATCTCGGTTGCCAGAAACCTTTCGACCGTCTCTGGATCAGTTCGCTTACGGACACCGCCATCCGTGAGGGACTTCTGAACCTCAAGGATGGCAAGGAGTATGACAATCTCTATCATGCAGCCAAGGCACGAAGTGAGGCAGACTGGCTCGTCGGCATCAACGGCACACAAGCCCTGACGATAGCCGCAGGACGTGGCACCTATTCCGTAGGTCGTGTGCAAACTCCGACCCTTGGCATGGTGTGCGAACGCTATTGGGAACACAAGCGTTTCGAGTCGAAACCGTTCTGGCAGGTACACTTTGGTGTGGTTGATACAGACAGTGGCAATATACTGAAGTTCACATCTGCCAACCGATGGGCAGACAAAGGCACCGCAACCGATATATATAATAAAGTGAAAGAAACAGGTTCTGCCATCATCACAAAGGTCGCAACCAAGCGAAAGGTGGAGAAGGCACCGCTCCTTTACGACCTTACCACCTTGCAGAAAGAAGCCAACTCCCAGCATGGCTTCACGGCAGAGCATACACTCTCCATCGCCCAGAAACTCTACGAGGCAAAGTTCATCACCTATCCAAGAACATCAAGCCGCTATATCTCGGATGATGTATTTGCCACCCTTCCCAAACTCTTCAAGAATCTGGAGAATCATTCGGAATATGGAGAAAAAGTGAAACTCTTGCCTGGCAGTGAGGACTACAGCAAGAACAGCGTGAATGCCGGCAAGGTGACCGACCACCATGCCATGCTCATCACAGAAAATGCAGCCATTGGTCTTTTCAAGGACGAGAAGATCGTTTATGACATGATATTGTGCCGGATGATTGAAGCGTTCTCAGCAGACTGCATCAAGGACATCACATCAGTAACGGCGCAAGTGGATCATGAAGTTGAGTTTGGCATCAGTGGCTCCATCATCCGACAGACTGGCTGGCGAGCGTTGTCGCTCAAGGAAAAGAACAAAAGGCAGGACAAGGATGCAGACGCAACCGACAATGAGGTCAGGGAGCAAGTCATTCCCAACTGGCAAGAAGGACAGCATATCACTCTTTCTGGCTGCACCATCACGGAGGGCAAGACCAAACCAAAGCCATTGCATACGGAATCCACATTGCTTGCAGCAATGGAGACCGCAGGCAAAGAGATAGAAGATGATACGATGCGCCAGGCAATGAAGGACAGCGGTATTGGCACACCTGCCACACGTGCCGCCATCATCGAAACCCTGCTCAAACGAGAGTATATGGTGCGCCAGCAGAAGAAACTTGTGCCGACAGAAAAGGGACTCGCCCTGCATTCCGTGGTGAAGAACATGGCGATTGCCAATGTGGAGATGACGGGCAAATGGGAGGCGGAACTTGCCAAGATTGAACGAGGTGAAGCAAGTGCAGACGGGTTCACCCATAGTATCGAAGGCTATACCCGTGAAATCACTGCGGAATTGTTAGGTTGTGACAGACTTTTCAGCCACAAGGATTCCGGCTGCCAGTGTCCTAAATGCAAGCAAGGTACCATGCAGTTCTTCGGAAAGGTAGTAAGATGCAGCAACAAGGAGTGCGGTATGCCAGTGTTCAAGCAGGTAGCAGGAAAGTTGCTCACAGATTCCGACATCACCGACTTGCTTACCAAGGGCAAGACCAGAACGCTCAATGGTTTCACCAGCAAGCAAGGCAAATCATTCTCCGCAGCCATTGCCTTTGACGAGAATTTCAACACGAAATTCGTCTTTGCAGAGCGCAAATCAGCAGAAAAGCGAGGAAATGTGAAGAGATACAAGAAATAGTTTGTACCTTTGCCACCGAAACATGGTTCATAAATGGTGTCTTTATTTAGGATGCTTTTATTTACTGTGGATTAAGTGGCGGCACTCGGAGGGATACCGAGTGCCTTTTCTTGCTTTCACACAAACACCAACCGCCATCCACGGTTTATTATTCACCACTTAATCCATTCAACGGACAAATGAACAGAAAGAAACAGGCACAGACAGAGCTGTCCTATTACGGACTGTACCTCTTGAACCACCTCAGAGAGAACCGTTTTCCACAAGCCAGCGATGCGGACTTTATCCGCGAACGTGCAGACCATGCTGCAGAAGTATATGAGCAGGCACGGCGTGATGCCCTCTTTGCCGATGCGGCACAAGAGCTTGCCATGTCAGCATTGCTGAAAGGTCTCCGCTTTTCCAAGTACAGCATCCTGTATGATGTTGTTGACAGTGAGTTTCCCCTGGAGGTAGCAGTAGAAGACCAGGAAGCGTTTGTCAAGCACCTCCTGCCTTTGGTTGACAACGTGTATTCCATTTACGACCTCACCGATGACGATTTTGCCCAGTCACCGGACTACGACCAGCTCTACACAGAGTTGACTGGAGCCGTAGCCATTTTCATAGAGTCAAATGGCGTACAATAGAAAACAACGGCTGAACGACAACATCAAGGCGATAGAGACAGCATTCATCCTTGACAGGGAACAGCGCACGCCGACCGCCCGTGAGCGTCTCCTTCTGGAGCGTTATTGCGGATTCGGTGGATTGAAGTGCATCCTGAACCCTGCCAGGGAACTGGCGGATGCCGTCCATTGGGCAAAGTCAGACCTTGAATTGTTTGCTCCAACAGTGGAGCTGCATAGACTTATCCGTGAAAACAGCAAGAATGAAAGCGAGTACAAACAGTTGATGGACAGTCTGAAACAGTCCGTCCTTACGGCATTCTACACGCCGTCAGCCGTTACAGAGGCTCTGACGGATGTGTTGAAAGAGCATCAGATCATCCCCGAAAAGGTGCTTGAGCCCTCGGCAGGCATCGGAGCCTTTGTCGATTCCGTCTTGGATAACAATCCCAAGGCAGACATTATGGCGTTTGAAAAAGATCTGCTTACAGGAAAGATACTCCACCATCTGCACCCGGAGCAGAAAGTGCGCATAGAGGGATTCGAGAAGATAGAAAAGCCTTTCAATGACTACTTCGACCTCGCCATCTCAAATATTCCTTTTGGCGATGTTGCCGTGTTTGATCCGTCCTATACAGCCATGAAAGGCATGAGGGCACTTGTCACCAGACGCATACACAACTACTTCTTTGTCAAGGCTCTTGATACGGTAAGGGACGGCGGGTTGGTTGCCTTCATCACCTCACAAGGCGTATTGAATGCCAAAAACAACAGTGCCGCGCGTTTTATGATGCTCTATCATGCAGATCTCGTATCAGCGATTCGTCTTCCCAACAACCTGTTCACGGAAAATGCCAATACGGAAGTGGGCAGTGACCTCATCATTCTGCAGAAAAATACCCAAAAGGAGTCGCTGCGAGGAGACGACAACCTGCTTGATACTGTCTATAATGACGAGAACCGCATTCCGACTAACAACTACTTTCTGGAGCATCCGGAACGCATTATCCATACAACAGCAAAGTTGGATACTGACCCATTCGGCAAACCTGCAATGATATACACGCATGAGGATGGCGTGGAAGGCATTGCAGAGGATTTACGAAAGATGCTCCATGAAGACTTTAAGAAGAATCTCAATTTGAACCGATACTTGGGGATTGAGGGAACAATGTCTGAGGAAGTTAAGGAGGTTGAAGAAACAGAAAAGATAGAAAAAACAGAGAAGATGAAGCCTTCCATTGAGGAAAAGCAGAACGATACGGTAGTATCCTTGCAAAAGCAGGAAAAGCCTACTGATGATGCAGAGCTATCCCAAAAATCCAATCATCAGCAGCCACCAGTGCAAATGACGCTGTTTGACCTTTGGGGAATGGAAGAAGAAAACCGTCTGACTGTCCATGCTACAAAGAAGAAAGCAGAGATAACAGTGGGTGCTGTCGCCAAGAAAGTGTCAAGGAAGAAAGCAAGTCCGTTGGTAAAAAGCGTCAATCCGACTTTTGAAGTTGTGACAAAGCCTATGGAAAAAGGAGAAAAACCTTCGTTGACAGATGCAAAAGAGCAGGAAACAGCACAGGAGACAAAACCAATCCTGCCTGGGGATGAGCCATACGCAAGCATCTCTTGGGAAGAGAATCCGCCAATCAACGGCTTTTACGAGATGATGATGACCATGGCTCCCGAAGACAGGGTGCTGCTGCGCCAAAAGGCGGAACAGCACCGTCAGGAACAACTCAAGGCTTTGGGCGTTGAAGATACGCTTGATCCGAAGTTCAAACCTCCGATGGAACCGATAGAAGTTCTCAAAGTTCAAATCGGGCATGGACATTCGAAAGGGAATGAGGCAAAAGAAGATTCCAAGACTCAGAGCACATTGAAAGAAACAAATCATGAGCGGGAACAGCAAAAAGAGCAAGAAAGAAAGCGGGAAGAGCTGGCAAAGAAGAAAGAGAATGTTATGAAGCCCCGTCCATTTGATGAGAAACTGGAAAGTTTTCATCGTGAGGGTTCTATGGTGCTCGACTCTGCCGGAAACATCGGTGTATTGAAAGACCTTACCAAGTATGGTGCTACCTTCATGCCGTTGGATCTGAATATGGAGCAGAAAGAAAAGGCTGTCCTGTATATCGCCCTCCGTGATGCCTATCAGAAACTTTACACCTATGAAGCGGAAGAACAGACGGAAAACAAGCAGATGCGTGAGAGTCTGAATGTCTATTATGACGCTTTCTTCATCCGCTTCGGCAACCTCAATGCCAAGCAGAACGTGAAGTTCATCCTCATGGATGCCTCAGGGCGCGACATGCTGTCGTTGGAACGGGTGGAAAACGGACATTTCACAAAGTCAGACATCTTCGACCACCCGGTCTCTTTTTCGCTTGACGAGGTCAGTCATGTCGATTCTCCAGAGGAAGCGCTCACCGCCTCGCTCAACAAGTTCGGCCGTATCGACTTGCCGTATATGACTGAATTATCGGATATGCCGGAACAGGAACTGACGGAAGCGCTTAAAGGGCGCATCTATTACAATCCGCTCATAGACGGCTACGAGATAGCCGACCGCTTCATTGCTGGCAATGTCATAGAGAAAGCGGAGCGTATAGAAGAATGGCTGAAGGAAAATCCCGACCATGCAATCGTGAGGGAGTCGTTGGATGCCTTGAAGGCAAGCATTCCCGAACCGATAGCCTTTGAGGACCTGGACTTCAACTTCGGTGAACGTTGGATACCTACAGGTGTGTATTCCGCTTACATGAGCCACCTCTTCAATACACAGGTCAGCATCGTCTATTCCGACAGCATGGACGAATATTCGGCAAAATGCAGTATGAAGACCATGGCCATCACGGATGAGTATATGGTGAAGGGATATTACCGCCACTATGACGGCATGAGTCTTCTGAAACATGCCCTGCACAACACCTGTCCCGACATGATGAAGAGCATCGGTGAGGATGAACACGGCAACGACATCAAGGTGCGTGACAGCGAGGGCATACAGCTTGCCAATGCCAAGATTGACGAAATCCGCAACGGGTTCACTGAATGGCTGGAAGAGCAGTCAGACTCCTTTAAGGAACGCTTGACCACAATGTACAACCGGAAGTTCAACTGCTTCGTGCGTCCGAAGTATGACGGTTCTCACCAGACCTTCCCCGGCTTGGACTTGAAAGCCCTTGGCGGAAAGTATGGTGTCAAGAGTGTGTACCCAAGTCAGAAGGACTGTGTTTGGATGCTCCTGCAGAACGGCGGCGGGATATGTGATCACGAGGTCGGTACTGGCAAAACCCTCATCATGTGCATGGCTGCGCATGAGATGAAACGTCTCGGTATGGCTCACAAGCCGATGATTATCGGACTGAAAGCCAATGTCGCGGAGATAGCTGCCACCTATCAGACAGCTTATCCCCATGCGAGGATACTCTATGCCTCGGAGAAGGATTTTTCCACCAAGAACCGTGTCAGTTTCTTCAACAACATCAAGAACAACGACTATGACTGTGTAATCATGTCGCACGACCAGTTCGGGAAGATACCTCAATCGCCAGAACTCCAACGGCAGATATTGCAGGCGGAGCTTGATACCGTGGAGGAAAACTTGGAAGTGATACGCACGCAGGGCAAAGACGTGTCGAGGGGAATGCTCAAAGGCTTGGAAAAACGGAAGTTCAACTTGGAGGTGAAGTAGCAGAAGATAGCCTACAGCATCGAGCAGCGCACCGATGATGTGGTGGATTTCCGCATGATGGGCATCGACCACTTGTTTGTGGACGAGAGCCACCAGTTCAAGAACCTCATGTTCAACACCCGTCACGACCGTGTGGCAGGACTCGGCAACAGCGAGGGGAGCCAGAAGGCACTCAATATGCTCTTTGCCATCCGAACCATACAGGAGCGGACAGGCAGAGACTTGGGAGCGACATTCCTGTCGGGAACAACTATCAGTAACTCACTGACTGAGTTGTATCTGCTCTTCAAGTACCTGCGCCCCAAGGAACTGGAGCGTCAGGACATCCGCTGTTTTGATGCGTGGGCGGCAATCTTCGCCAAGAAGACTACCGACTTCGAGTTTAACGTCACCAACAACATCGTGCAGAAGGAACGTTTCAGATACTTCATCAAAGTGCCGGAGCTTGCTGCCTTCTACAACGAGATAACCGACTATCGCACGGCGGAGGCGGTTGGTGTGGACAGACCAAAGAAGAACGAGATCCTTCATAACATACCACCGACACCCGAGCAGGAGGACTTCATCCAAAAGCTGATGGAGTTTGCCAAGACGGGTGATGCCACCATCCTCGGAAGACTGCCTCTGTCGGAAACGGAAGAGAAGGCAAAGATGCTCATTGCTACGGACTATGCCCGAAAGATGGCTCTCGATATGCGCATGATAGACCCGACTTGTGAGGACCATCCCGACAACAAGGCGAGCCATTGTGCGAAGATGATAGCCGACTATTACAAACGCTATGACAATTACAAGGGCACACAGTTCGTATTCTCAGATCTGGGAACATACCGACCGGGCGAATGGAACGTGTATTCAGAAATCAAGCGCAAGCTGATAGAGGATTACGGCATACCGTCATCTGAAATCCGCTTCATTCAGGAATGCAAGAACGAGAGGGCAAGAAAGGCGGTGATAGCAGCTATGAACGAGGGATCGGTACGAGTATTGTTCGGCTCCACATCCATGTTGGGTACAGGTGTAAACGCACAAAAACGGTGTGTGGCTATCCATCATTTGGATACACCGTGGCGGCCGTCAGACTTGGCACAGCGTGACGGTCGAGGGGTGCGTGCAGGCAACGAGATTGCCAAACTGTATGCCGACAATAAGGTTGATGTCATCATCTATGCGGTGGAAAAGTCGCTTGACTCGTACAAGTTCAACCTCCTGCACTGCAAGCAGACATTCATTTCACAGTTGAAAAGCGGAGCCTTGGGAGCGAGAACCATTGACGAGGGAGCGATGGACGAGAAATCGGGCATGAATTTTTCAGAGTATATGGCTATTCTCTCCGGAAATACCGACTTGCTTGACAAGGCGAAGCTGGAGAAGAAGGTTGCTTCTCTGGAGGGTGAGCGCAAATCGTTCAACAGGGGCAAGCGTGACTCAGAAACAAAATTGCAGTCAAAGATGGCAGAGCTGGGCAACAACAAAGCCTCTCTCAAGGGAATGACCGAGGACTACGGCAAGTTTATGGGCAAAGCCAAGAAAGACAAGGACGGCAACATCCTCAACCTCATCACTCTTGATGGTGTGGAGTCCACGAACTTAGAGGTTATAGGAAAGCATCTGCAAATGTTGGCGGAGAAAGAGACAACTGGCGGACAATACAAGCGGATTGGAGAAATCTACGGATTCCCTGTCAAGATTGTCAGCAAGACAAGTTTCGAGAATGGTCTTCCATTTGTTGACAACCGCTTTTTTGTCGAGGGCAATTACAAGTACCAGTACAACTACGGTCACATTGCCAAGTCGGACCCGATAGCAGCGGCAAACAACTTTCTGAATGCCTTACAGAAGATACCAAGCTACATTGAGCAGTATGATTCAAGATGCAAGGCTTTGGAAAAGGAAATACCGCAACTGGAAGAGATAGCTGGCAAGACTTGGAAGAAAGAGGAAGAACTGAAAGGTCTTAAAGCGGAACTGGCGGCGTTGGATAGAAAAATACAGTTGGAATTGGCACCACCACAGGAGCAAGATACTGCAGAAAAACACGAAACAAAGAATATAGAAACAGAACAAAGCATAGTTGGAAAACAAGCACGCTCCGTCTGTCGGTTATGACACCTAATTATATATAGGGGTATCTTGATGTTTTTATCATAATAAGATACCCCTGTTTTTTACATGAAATCTCAAATTTGTAAACATAACCCCATCATAAAAAATGAATAGCAAGTATTCCTGCTGAGTTTATCAAATCAGGTCCATTGTTGTTGATGACGACTCTACCATCAGCTCATATATACCTTTCCGACACAAGCATATAGTGTTTTCATTTGTACCCCGAATGTGTACAGTTTCAAACCATGATTTACATTTTAACATAAGAAACTGAAGCCGTGACCATTTGTGAATTTTTGCCAAACTAACTCCAGTACATACAACAGATGTAAAAGATTTCTGCAAAATTGGCCGAAATCATAAGAAAAAAACACCAAACCAGCAAATTTCTTAAAGATTATATCCGTTTCTTAAGATTATTTTTGTATATTTGCAGCATTAGTTTGGTGGTAAAGCCTATTGGCCTGCCACGTGACAATAGGACCTTACGGAGCAAGCCTATATCACAATTCTTCTCCGTAGCAACAGTCCGTTCTCTCTCACTGGTCTCTCCCTGCGCGGCAGAGGCATACGTTTTTATATTTTTCAAACACTCCAAATTGACAGCGCATGAGAAAGTTTACTTCTTTTTTACTGTTAGGCTTCGCTATCGGCAGTTTCGCGCAAACGCCCGGAGGAGTCAGCGGAAGCGAACTGTGGTTCAAGACTGCGCCTTTGAACTCAGACCTGCAAGGTTATTACCGTTGGCAGGATTTCTCTGGGGATTCCATACGGCTGATGCTATTGGACAGCCGTGGCGTCAAGTCTGAACTTACTCTTCCGAACAGTTCAGTCCATTACTTCAACTTTAATCCGAGTCTCTGGCTCGCAGACGGATTTCGTAGTCTGAGTGCCAAACTCAAACACGGCAACCTCTCGCAGGCTACCGTCATCGGTGTCTTTGCACCGGAACTGGCAACCATCGGCAAGGATATGGTTGTCTATGCTCTTGACGGCCGCAAGGGCGACGGAGCCATTCTGAGCAAGGACAAAGCCGTAAGGGGTAGAGGTGTTGAACCACTGGACTATGGTTCAGCATCGGGTGAAGACCTGCTTTATCAATCAAGTGATTCTTTGTCCGAGAACGGTTTTAAGGAAAGCGCTCTGCGAGTTGTGTCCTACTTCAAGGTAAGCAATCCTTCAACAACATTGTGGGGAGACAACTCCAACACCACATTATTCATCGGAACCCCTTCCACCTCTGGCAGTTTCGGTACGGATTTCCCGACCTCGCTCTTCGGTAATGCTTCCATCCGTGGATATGCCCCTGAGCTTATTGTGTTCAGCAGGATGCTTACACCCGATGAGCGCAGAAAAGTGGAGAGCTATCTGGCGGTAAAGTACGGCATCACCCTCAAAGGCTCGTATCTTGACAGCGACGGAAACCTGACTTGGGATATGGCGGAGAACCAAGCCTACCACCATAGGGTCACAGCTGTTGGAACCGACATGGCAGGAAGTCTCTCCCAACCGCTTTCCGCAACATCATATGAGGAAAGTCCGGTGTATGCGGCCTTGAAGGAGAACGGAACTTATCATGACGCAAATCCATACAACCCTTCATCCGCTTCCCGTCTGCTTGTCATGGGACGTGAAAACGGCAATCCGATGCCGGACAGAGGCTTTACTTTCTGGGGCGACGATGATGTGGCACTTGCAACATATACCTCACCTACAGATTCCCTGTGGCATGTCATGAAACGTACATGGATGGTCAAGACCAACGTGCCGTCAAAGCCCGACAGTACAGTGGCAAGATGGACTGCGCAAGGACTTGAAGTGTCAAGGAATGGCTTTACTGACAATATCATCCAAGAGAAAGCCGCTTCCGGAGCTTATGCCACGACCCCAGCCCTTGTTGGAGGTGGCGGTGCTTTTGAGTTCACCTGTCCGACAAGTCACCCGACTTTTGACGTTGGCTTCGGAAGTATCGGTGGCAGCACATGCAAGTATGGATTCCGGTTCACCAATGCTGGAGTTGTTTATCCGATCATCAACGGAGCGGTCTCAAATTCATACATCGCCACGGATGTTGACGGAACGGACATTTCCATCCGCAAGGAAGGCAAAAACATCTATCTGCGTGTTGACGGAACAGGAAGTGCGGCAAGAACCATATCCCTTTCGGATGCAACTGACACAGACACAAATGTGGGCATTATCCGAACGGAAGGAGCAGAGTCCGCCTTGAACATGGCAGGCTTGAGGACAGGAGGAATAGATGATGTCGGTTATATGGCAGAGTTGAGCTATGACCTCACACCGGACAGGGAATTCTCAGACTATTGCCGCAAGCGTACCGTCATGCTCATAGATCCAAGCGGTGAAGGTGATTTCGACATCAACAGCAATAGCAACATAAGATGCTCCAAGCCTGATATGACAAGGGGCAAGACCATATTCCGCAATATCCTATGGGATGCAGACGGAAGCGGAAGCGATGTGTTCACATTCGCCTATTATGACGGCATTTCCTATGATGCCACTCCTACGCCGTCAAGTTGCGAGAATGGAGTTCCACGCAATGACGGGTATATCGACATCGGCATCAACATCGGTACACCAGTCTATTCCTATGTGCTCAGCGTTGACACCGTTGCAGGAAAAGTAAAAGGAGAAACCATTGCCAGAGGAACATTCTTCGGTGACACGCATAGAATCACGAATCTTGCCCCCGGCGCCTATGCGCTGTCCGTATCACAAGGTGGAGGCAACGAGATTTATGCCACTGGCAATGCACTCTACACCTCATACTCACATGACACCAGGACCTATCTGTCTGGCGACATCTCATGGACGGTGAACGATACAAAATCAAACTACCGTGTGGGATTGGAGCCAAGCCTCACGGACGAGATCACCCAATATGGCTTCGACATGCGGGGCGACAAGGCGCATATCATAACCGGTGGATATACAAGCCTAACCAAATATGTCACCATCAAGCCTGGCGATGTGCTCAGTGTTACAGTCCGCAATATGCAGGTCACATACAAGTTGAACGGACAGACCGTGCATCATGAATATGTCTGGTCACTTCGTGCATGGCGGTTCTGCATCAAGTACGGAAAGGGCGAGACACATATCACAGACCTTACCGTAAACGGTACGCCTGTAACCTCATTCACCACAAGGGGCAACGTGCAGATAGAAACACCCAAGAAGTGTACGACAACGATGACCGTCTATGTCGGCAGCGAGTGTGATGCAAGTATGCCTAACGGAACACAGGCAAGGGAGAACCATGTGGGCAGCTCGGACAGACAGGCTGACAATACCTTCATTTCTGGAGAAGACGAGGATTTCACTGTCAAGGGCAACGGTTCTACGACAGGCATCTACGAGGCTAAACTCACACAGGACAAGCCTTCTGCAGCCACATTGATGGTGTTTGACGTATCAGGCAAACTGGTAGTGTCACGCCAAATGACAGGCGAAAGCGTCAAGCAAGCCGACTTCAAGGTTCCCGCATCGGGTGTGTATGTCGTGAAGGCAATCTCCGAGAATGGGGAGCATACAAGGAAAATCTCAGTAAAGTAACTTAAAGGAAGATACGCATGAAGAATTATATACAGAAGGTGGCGTGGGCATTGGTTTTACTGCTTGCCGCCACACTGTCCCTTTCGGCAAAGGACGGGACAGCCGTGAGAAAACTCTTCAAGAAGGGTGTCTCTGACAGTATCTCCGTAGGAGGTAGCAAACTGGTCGTTCTTCAGAAAGACCTCATTCGGAACAGAAGCCTTTCCGTGAACTCTATCGGAGAGGAGAATGTTCCTGAGCTTGACTTTGCCATGACCAACGTCACGGCAGGAGGACAGGGCTACCGTTTTCTCCCTCACGGAACACACTTCACAGGCGAGGGTGCGACTGTCAAGATAAAGTATGACCGCACGAGAATACCAAGCGGCTATACCGAGGACGACATCCGTACCTATTACTACGACCCGGCCGAGAAGCATTGGGTTGCGTTGGAGCGTGTGCGTGTGGACAAGAAGGAAGAGTGTGTCGTTTCAAAGACGACCCACTTCACCGACATGATCAACGGTGTGATACAGGCACCGGAGTCACCGCAGACAGAAGGCTTTGCCCCGACGATGATGAACGACATCAAGGCGGCTGACCCGACGGCGAAGATAAATGTCATTGCGCCTCCAAGCGCAAACAACCGTGGCTCTGCCAACTTGCAGTATCCGTTCGAGATGCCGCCAGCACGAAACGGTATGCAGCCAAGCCTTGGCTTGCAGTACAGCAGCGAGGGCGGTAGCGGTTGGCTTGGCGAGGGTTGGAACGTCAGCGTGCCAAGCATTACGCTTGACACCCGGTGGGGCGTGCCTCGTTATGACCAGTCAAAAGAGACGGAGACTTATCTTTTGTCCGGTTCAATGCTCTCCACTATGGATGACAACGGACAGATGGGAGTCGCACACCGTGGCGAGAAGATGAACAGAAAGGCTGACCGCCAGTTCTACACCCGCCAAGGCGGTGATTTCAGCCGTATCATCCGCAAGGGTGACAGTCCTGCCAACTATTATTGGGAGGTTACAGACAAGCAGGGTGTCAAGTACATCTATGGTGGTGACGGAGCTGTTGTAAAGGGCAATGTCACTGATGCTTCGGGCAATACCCGTGAGGTGATTGCCGAATGGAAGCTGAAACGTGTCGAGGAACTCCACGGTGACTATATAGAATATGTGTATGACATCGTGGATGAGGATGTGCGTGGCGGCTTGAAGGCCAAGGCTGCATATCTGAAAGAGGTTCACGCAGGTAATGCAGGACAGGAACCGCACACCGTTGTACTCTTTGAAGGCAACAAGGTAAAGCAGGTAAAGACCAACAATGCCCGCTATGGATTCCTCGCCTCCTCCAACAAGCTGTTGGAGAAGGTGACCGTGAATTTCCAGGGCGAGACCCTGCGCAGCTATGCCTTTGACTACAAGGAAGGTGCATTCCACAAGGAAATGCTCACAGGTGTCAGACAGTACGACAACACCGGAAAGGAAGTGGCTTTCCAGAACTTCGACTATTATGATGATGTGCAGGCTGAAAAGGGATATGTTCCGTTCAAGGACGATTCCGAGAAATGGAACACGCACGATGACGGACTTGACGCTGGTTTCGTCAATCCTTTAAAGACTGTCAGCAAGCGTTTCAGCGACAAGCCTACTGCACTTGGCGGAACAACAAGTTCTTCTGTAAGCGGTTCGTTCTATGCAGGTGTGGGACCTTGGGACGGAAGCAAATGGAAAGGCAATACAATAGGAGGTTCTTACAGTTACTCCAGCGATACCAGCAAGGGACTTTCCGCATTCGTTGACTTGAACGGTGACGGACTTCCAGACAAGGTTTATAAGTCCGGTGGTTCCGTATATTATCGTCCACAGGTCAAGACTGACAACGGAGAAGTCGTATATCTGTCTCTTATACACATCTCCGAGCCCACGAGACCCTAAGACATCTC
>ENA-UAJL01000038-UAJL01000038.1-human-gut-metagenome-genome-assembly--contig:-NODE-38-length-14664-cov-3.451297_pt1 | contig 14664 bp, 18 predicted proteins | sample MGYA00244430_ERZ654415 | MGnify/ENA primary metagenome ERZ654415 (study PRJEB26926, sample SAMN06165114) | human gut metagenome | biome: ENVO:00009003; feature: ENVO:2100002; material: ENVO:00002003...
GTTCGTCGGCAGCGTCAGATGTGTATAAGAGACAGATGAAAAAGAAACCCAAAAAGAAGAAAGGAAGATCACTGTAATGGCAGATTTATACTCACTCGTCAAGAAACAAGACGAGAAGATTGACGACCTTCTCAAAATCGCGAAAGAGAACAAGGATTTGCTCACGGGTATTGATACAAGACTGGCATCAGCTCCGGAGCGGACGTCAGGTGAACCTGCGGTGCCCGACAAAATTCAGGTAGAACTGCCTGAGAGCATCGCCACCAACGAGTCAGTGAAAAAGCTCGTTGAGGCAGCACTCGTCAAACAAAAAGTCGATGCACTCAAAAGTCTCGACTTCTCTCAGTTCCCGAAGGAAATAGCAGAAGCCTTCGTCCAAGCCTTCAAGGACGGACTTGACAAGAACGTCGCTAAGGCCCTTCATATCGGTATCCGGAATGAGTTCACAAGCCAGATTAACGGACTCAATGAATCCGCAAAGCGACTCACAGACCGGATGTATAGCATCGTCAACGGCGCTATCTGGGCGGCAATTCCCAAATGGGTTTATGCCGTTGCGGGAGCCTTATTGCTTATCGCTGTCGGTCTTGGCATCTGGTGCTACAATCTCTATAAAGAGAACGAGCAACTCCAAAAAGTCGAATGGCTTTACCGCTACGAGCGCGTGAGCTACGACGCCGAGGGCATCCGCAACATGATGCTCCGCGAAGAAGCGATGATGGTCGGTAACCGACAGGAGCAGGACAGCATCAAAGAGATGACTATCCGACTTGAACGCCGCAAGAGCGCCGACCGCACCCATGTTTATTTCCGACCTTCTGACCCCTGGACACCAGAGTCCAACAACCATCTTTGGTAAACTTCAAACCTCACAAACCCAATGCAAGCAACCTTTTCCAATCCCATCTCGGCAGGTGCTCAGATGAGCATCAAGGCCTTCTACCATGATTTTGTAAACTACATGGTAGAGAACTATTCAGCAACTCCCGACCAGCTTACACTCGACTGGAACTGCGTCGGCGCGACCGCTCGTTACCGCGGACGGGACCGAGCTTTCGAGTTCCGCCTATGGGAACACTCAAACGGACATCTCGGAATCCCCGACATGACCGTCATCGTTTCAGTGTTCCACATCTCCGGGCTCGCGGCGAAACCTCAGGCAGAAGCCGATGCCGTATCTTTATGGTTACGCGATACAGCTAAAGCAAACGGCTTCCGCCACATTGCCGACGAGAGCCACGCACCCATGGACGCACCGAATCAGATACCCGGATGCAAAATCGCTTGTTTAACCCTTTAACACCCGCACCACACATGCAAGAAATCAAATCCACAACCCGCGACGCCATCGTGGACTTCTTCCTCGACTTCCGCGCATATATCACAGAAGTATTTGGCAGCGACCCCGATGATGCCACTCTCGACTGGAACTCCGTCGGAGCCTGCATCCACTACTTTGGCGAGGACCGTACCATTCAGTTTCGCCTGTGGGAACGCTCCGAAGGCCATCTCGGAATCCCCGACATGACCCTCATAATTATCCGCATCAGTTTCCGAGGCACACAAGAGGTCATCCGCGCCGAGATGAAAGCCTTCATCCACTGGCTGAAACAGACCGCCAAGGCTCACGGCTTCCTCCATTTCGCCGACGAAGACTGCCAGCCCCTCACCACCGACCAAGTCCCCGGCTGCCGCATCGCCTGCATCCGCCTGTAATTTCATCCGCTAACGCTCCCATTCCCCTTTGACCAATGCCCCGACAAGATTCGCCCTCTTGCCAACCTGAATGCACATTGACATTGCAACGTGCTCGAACCTGTCTATGAATCCTTGCCGGATATTCTTGAGGTCATGATTACCGAGAACGAGATAAATCCGGCCGTTTAGACGGTCAAGAATCTTATTCCACTCTTCAGCTCCACCGAGACAGAAGTCTCCGAGATGGAAGATTACATCATCAGGCCCAACCACATTGTTCCAGTTAGTGATGATTGTTTCATTCATCTGATCGACAGTCTTGAACGGGCGATTGCAATATTGCAGTATGTTGGTATGGTTGAAATGGGTGTCGGAAGTGAAGAACAACCGGTCACCGTCAAATTTGAAATTCATTGTCATTTATTTCTATTACAGCATCCCGGCGGAAATCGGCCTGTTCACCATGAAAGGTGTAACCAAGCTGATTGCAGATGCACCGGGTATTGCCGATGGTTATATTTATGTTTCGATGCGAATGGCCATATATCCAGTATTCGATACGGCTACTGGCAATAAAGTCGCCAAGTTCGGATGTAAAGGCACCGTTTATCGGACTACCCTTGAACTCGTTTGCCATAAGCTCGAACGACGGTACATGGTGAGTGGCGACTATGATGTGCTTGGCCTGACTTTCCGCCACACTTCTCTCGATAAACTCACGGCAACGCTCATGCTCCTGATTGAAGCGCTGGGCGGAGAGATGGAACTGTCCGTTGCGTATGCGATGGAAGTCGGTCACTCCGCGTTCGGTCTGATACTCATCCCATGGATGAATCATCGCCCAAAGAGTCGACGCGATGAGATCGATGTTGGGAGCCAACTGAATCACACAGTTATAGCAGGCTTTTACATTCGGACGTATTTCTTGCTGCCAGCCTTCGTGAAGGTCGTTGATGTCGAAACTCTTGTATAACTCGTGGTTGCCGGGAATTACGATAGTCTGACGGAAAGACTCTGCACACCAGTCCCAGAAGGGATGATGCGCGTAATTGTCATCTCCCAGATAGCCGATATCTCCGGCTAATAATAGAACATCGCCGATAGTTATAAGCGGATTCTCTTTAAGCCAACGGCTGTTTTCATGAAACTCCAAGTGGAGGTCAGATGCGTATTGTATTGTCATTATTCTTCAATAATTCGTTAAACTAAAGCTGAATCCATCTCCGGCGGAGAGCACCGGAGATGAATAGCTGATGATTAGGGAATTATATATGCTTTGCTGAGTAGAATCTCCTTGACGAAGCCGGTGGAGAGCTTGTTGAGCTCGCGGTTGAGTGATTTCTGCTCGCACTTGTCGAGAGCGGTGTATGCACCACCATGCTCCTTCATAAAATCCTCAAGGATATCCTTTGAGAACATACCCATGATTTTCCCGAAATCCTTGGGAAGCGTAACCTCACCGATATGGCTGATAACATTGTTCAGCCTGTTTTCGGTGACGTAAGCCTCCAGCTCGGGAAGCATCGCCTTCAATGAGTCGCTGTAGGGTACTGATTCTGTGAAGAGCTTGTTGCGGGTCTTTACTGATTTCTTTTCGGCGAACCTCGCGTTCTTGCTCTTTATCAGGACTCTGGATCCATTCCTCAGATACTGAGGAGTGACAGGACGAATCACGATACCTTCGCAGATGTTGTCGTCAATGTCAGGCAAGCCAAGCCACTGTGAGATTTTGCTCTGGAATGCGTTGGGATATTTCAGGCATTCTGCAAGTGAACCTCTCTTCAGCGTCCGTGCATAGAAAAAGCCCTCGGCCTCGAAGAGAGAGTTTACCTCATCTACCGAAAGATAGCACCCTGTCTCTCCCTCAAAGAGGTAGATATCGAACCCGTAAAACTCATGGACTGGAGTATAGTTCACGCCTTTCTGGATCAGGGTCATCCCCTTGACGGCGGGCACCCCTTCATGGGCATAACGTCCGCCAAACATCTCGCCGAACACGGAGATGGCGGTAACTGCGGGATGTGTCGCGCGGATTCTCTTGAACAGGGACAGCACTTTTGGCTTGTAAGCCTCCAGCAATGACAGGAAGTCGTAGAAATTTTCATCACCGGAGAGCACTGATGTCCTCTTTGCGAATCTTACTTCTTCGCCATCGCAGAGAAAGCTGGTGTTTGCACCGTGCACCTTCTCTTGCACTACCCATTCAAGGTCTGCCGGCATTTCTGCCCAGACCCGCTCCATGAAGTCGCGGGTGATGACATTGTCGATGGAACTGTACTTTTTGAAATTGATCATTTTCTTAGATGTTATGCGTCATAAGACGCGGTTATTGAAATGTGTGTCCGCAGCTAATCGCGACGGAGAAGGTTATATCGGTGAGGACACAAAAAAACGACTGTCGGGAAGCTTGGTAAGGACTTTCCGACAGTCGTTATATCTCAGTAGTCTGTATTTGTAGACTAACTTATGTCAGTTGGGTTACTGAAACGAAACGGTCGGACAGCTCCGCAATATGATGTGCCTGTTGTTGACGGCATAAGCACACATGCATTGCGTTCAAAGCCTTTTAAGCTTTGAATACCTTTGATGATTAGTATGTTGCAATGCTGTCTTGCCATTTGTTTCTTTTTTTGTGGCCGTAAAGTTAATACTTTTTCACAAATCCACCAAATAAATTTTTCACAAGCGACAGAAGTATGATATACTATACTTTATTCGACCGATTTCAATACCAACTATAATAGAATGGTCGAAAGTATGATTTATTATACTTTTATTTGGCAGTTTCAGAAATTCTCCTTATTTTTGCGAAAAAGTTTATTATGTCAGACTATGGAACTGATGGATATAATGAAACAGCGTAGGGAAACGCTTTCCCTCACCCAACAGGATCTTGCTGAAATGTCGCAAGTGGGTCTTGCTACAATCAAGGATATTGAGCGTGGCAAGGGTAATCCTGCACTTAGCACCGTGAAGAAAATTCTTGATGTCCTTGGCATTGAGATTGAATATAGTATAAGGCAGACCGTATGAAACTGCTTGAGGTATATTTCAATGAAATAAAAGCCGGCATATTGACGGAGAAGCATCCGGGAATCGGATATTCTTTCCAATATTGTAAAGATTATCTTGACTCTCCCATGCCCCCGATTTCTGCGACGCTACCCAAAAGAACAGATGCTTTTTATTCTGAGCACTTGTTTCCTTTCTTCTCTAATATGATTCCGGAGGGAGCAAACCGCCGTGTGATTTGCCGCTCATTGAAAATTGATGAACAGGATTTTTTCGGACTGCTTGAAGCGATGGCCGACAGAGATTTTATAGGAGCCGTTAATGTAAGGAGGATTACCAATGATTGAAATAAAGAACTGTCCTTCTTCTCTTGTGGAAGGATTTGACACTTATAGCCCGAAATACGCCAAATTACTATTTGGTAAAACAAAAGTGAATCCGATACTTGGATTTGACATTGACGAGTTCCGGAATGTCGGCGAGATTGCGGATGCCATGCACCGCATATCGGTTTCAGGCGTTCAGGAAAAATTTCCGGCTATTATAAATGCAGATGCAATCAATATAGCAGGCGACAATGAACGTTCTACGCATATATTGAAACCTGCACCGTGGGACAAGACTCTCCGTGACCGCAAGATGATTCCTGCCAACGAACATCTTACTATGCAGATTGCCTCACAGATTTACGGCATACAGACCGCAGCAAATGGTCTCTGTTTTACGCCCAAAGGACAACCGGTATATATTACCCGCCGTTTCGACATCCTCCCTGACGGGTCAAAACTCCCGATGGAGGATTTCGCCTCGATAATAGGCAAGAATGAACAGACCGCCGGCCTTCAGTTCAAATACAACGGTTGCTATGAGGATATAGCCAAAGCGATTAGGGCAAATGTAGCCGCATGGATGGTTGATATGGAGAGATTTTTTGAACTTGTGGTTTTCAATTACATTTATGCTAACGGCGATGACCACCTTAAGAATTTCTCGCTGATTCTGACTGGGCACGATTACCGTCTGGCTCCTGCTTACGACCTTATCAATACCAGCCTGCATGTTAATGGAGATGACTTCGGCCTTGACGGTGGACTGGCATACGATATAGAAAAAAGCGACATTTACGACAGAACCGGACACCCATGCCGCCTCGACTTTGAGAAATTCGGAGACAAAATTGGCCTGGTAAAAAAACGTATTGATAGAATCCTAAACAAATACACCGCTTTCCCTGAAGGTGCAAAGCGACTTGTTGACCATAGTTTTCTCACCGACAAACTGAAACGCAACTACATCCGTATTGTAAATGAACGGATAAGCCGTTTCAACAGATCATCCGAATAATCCCACTTTAACTGTACCAAAATGTCAAAAGCAAAATTAAAAAAATATATGTCGGCTCTTTCAAAAGAACAGGTAGTCGATATAATGCTCCAGTTATACGATGCGAGCAAGGAAGCGAGCGCATGGCTTGAGTTCTATATGGAACCCAATAGCGATGCCGAGCTTGAAAAATACAAGAAGACAATCCGCAATCAGTTCTTTGGTCGTAACGACTGGCCTAAAGATCCGAGTTTCAGAGAATGCAATAAACTGATAACCTCATTCAAGAAACTTGTACCTGACCCACATGCCATTGCGGACCTGATGCTCTACTATGTGGAACAAGGATGCAGCCTGACCGCACAATACGGCGATTACGACGATCCGTTTTATACCGCTCTTGAAAACAATTTCAACAAAGCGGTCAAATTCATATCTATCAACGGACTGATGCCCGAATACTCGCCACGCATGAAAAAGATGATTAAGTCTGTGGAGTGTTGTGGATATGGCTTTCCGGATACATTGTGGGACATCTACTACGAATACGCAGAGGATTGATTAAATTCTTTTTAAGGCCTGGATTCTTCAATTGAGTAGAACAAGAATTACACTTTTTCGACCGAATAACCATGCCTCCATTACACTTTTTCAAACGAACAACCGAGGGATTGCTACACTTTTTCAAACGAATCGATAATGACCTCGTATCCGCCGTTTGCACATCTTAGTTAAAACAGCTAACTTTGCGGGTACAAAAACACAGGCCCGAGAGGGTCGGAAAAAGCGATTTTCAGAAGGTAAAAACGGCGCATCTTCGGGCTTTTGTATCCGAAGAATTGTAATCTGTTGAGCGGCAAGATGTTCTACACACTGCATCGGAAGTCAATCTCAACCTCTCTGCCAAGCAGCCGCTCCTAAGGATCCGGGATACTTTTTACTTGAATCTCATTTCAGAGTCAAGGCACATTTGAATTGACGGCTCAGAATACTCCGGTATTACCGGTAATGAATTGATAGTGTCAACAAGTGTGGAATATGATGGGTTCATATCCTCAGGCGCCAGATAAAAGCCACTGAGAATCGTCCATAGATCCTCAAAATCTGAATTATGGAAATATTCCAGCTAAATCATATGACGATGTTTTTACTGCAAAGTAAACATCAATATGATGCATCTCACGTTACAGGATTTGAATAGCAAAAAGATATGATGCAATCATTGCTGTTGCAACCGGAAAAATAGGCACTACACATCATCATTATTACAGAGATGGTGTGTTTGAATGATTTGAACCACTGTTAGATTTTATGGGAGGTGATAATTGTGTTGCTGTGAGCGTTGATAGTAATTCTAACACCTTCGGAAGTCACATACCAGTTTTTGCCTTTGCGTTCAAACTTTGCGGAATCTTCGAGAATGAGAGTGCGACAAAAATTAACGGCATCAATGGATTCTCCTAAGTCAAGATTTCTCCTGATGCGTTCAACTCCCAATGGAGTCGTATGCAGATTCGTTATGCTGAAAGGGTATTCTTTAGCCATTATATCAACTGGTCTCAGTCGTCAACCGATAATTCATCAAATAGTTCAGGTAAATCGCCCGTATTGATGTGATAGTCGTAATCAGTCATCATCTCATCAACGGGATTTTCGCAGTATTCATTATCTTCGTAGTCCATCAGTCGTTTTGTTTTTGGATTGTATCAATCCGTTTCCAGAACCATTTGTAAATGAAATAGAATCTTGGATTACTGAACTGCAAATTCCAGTTGTCTGATTCATGGGGCTCAATATATCCGAAAAAGAGATCTGGTGCAGAACAGTCTTTTTCACTTATATGGCATTGACTATATCAAGCCTCGCCAGATACAGATTAGTCACTTGCTTCATTTTGCAGGCCTATTTGGTATCCGCTTCCTCATAATCTTTACGGTGACTTATCACCTTTTTCATGTTTGTCTGCGCCCACTCTGTAAGTTGCTGAATCAAGGGGAGGAGGGATTCCCCGACCTCGGTGAGCCGATATTCCACTTTTGGTGGAACTACGGCGTACACTTTTCTGTCGATGAATCCGTCTGCTTCCAGTGTGCGCAGTGTCGAGGATAGCACTCTTGATGATACATCCGGAATCAAGCGGCTGAGTTCGTTGAACCTGACAACGCCCTGTTCACCGATAATAAGCACGGTAAGGAGTGCCCATTTGTTGCCGAATCGCGCTATGACGTTCCTGACAGGGCACATCTCTATTATTGAACCGGTTTCTTCTTTCTCATACTCTATGTTTACTAACTTTTAATTACAAAGTTAGTAAATTATCCCGATATACTATCATTGGGTAAATCACGCATTGATTGGCAGGATAAAAATGCAAAGTACGATAAAATTTTTTCGCTGATAATCAGTAAAACCGATAAAAAGGTTACCATAGGCGAAAAATGTAACTTCTTGACAAACGGTTGATTGTATTGTAATTTTGCGATTAGAAAATGATAAATAAAAACTATATGGAAAGTAAAAAGCTCAATCTTGAAGTGATGTATAAGTTCATCGACTTCATAAATACCGGGGACGTGGCACTCGGTCAGTCAATAATCTCACCGGATGTTGTGTTCTATGCGCCTACTTCTCCCGACCCAATGCACGGGTTCCAAGGCTATACTGCCGTTCTTGACATGATGCGCGGCGCGATGCCCGATGTGAGCTGGAAAGCCGAGGAATTTATAGCTGACGACAACAAAGTGATGGTACGCTTCACGATGACCGGCACACAGACCAACCCATTTATGGGTATGCCTGCAAGCGGGGAAAAAGTATGTGTAACCGCCATGAACATCTATGAATTCAAGGAAGGTAAGATTATCCGCGAGCATGGGCTGCCGGATTTGTTTTCGATGCTCGTCCAGTTGGGGGCTATCCCGGTACCGCAGAATTGACACAAAAGAACAAAAATCATTAACGTTAATATGTACAGCTATGAAACATATTCAGGCAATCGTAAAAGGCACTAATTTCAGTGCCGCCAACTTCGGCAAACTTGCCGACATCAAAGACTACGTTCTCGAACTCGGCCCGGAAGTCAGGATTCCCGGCAAAGTGTTCGGTGGTCAGGCAGTAGGCGCTACCGGCGGAGAGTTCTCCTTTCAGGTGTTCGCTCCCGGTCAGGAAACCGGTTTCCTGCACACTCACAAGAATCATGAGGCACTGTATTTCTTCCTCAGCGGCAACGGCGAATTTCAGGTTGACGGGGATGTTTTTACGGTTGAAGAAGGCTGCGTAGTCCGAGTGGCAACTGATGGTCGCCGCAGCGTGCGTAACAACGGCACAGAACCGCTTGTAATGCTTTGTGTGCAGTATCGCGGCAATACGTTCACTTCCGAAGATGCAACGGATGGCAACATTCTCAATGAACTTGTAAAGTGGTAATTCTCAAAGACGATTCTAACATCCGGAAATATTCCGATGCTTTGGATTTTCTTTTCAGTAACACTGAAATAAAAAGCGTGGTCATCCGATTCAAATCGGGTGGCTACGTTCTCTGTCTTGAAATCAGAAACGGCAAGACTGAAATCATCGTTTATAAGTTGTGAATGCACGGCAGCTGGAGTCCGTGGCCCATGTGAATTCCGGTGAATTCTTCCGCGATATGTCCGTCGTTCCGGAATTATTTAGTAGCTTTGCATTTAGGAAGACCCGAATCTGGGAATGACCGACCGACGCAGAGATTTCACGGCAAAACCGGCAGGCTGTTAAGATTCTCCGTTGTCGTCACACGCTGTGGTCGGACATCAGATATTCCGGAAGTGTTTTTGCTTTCAAGATGATTGAATTAAACAGAATTGAAAAGGCCCTGCGTCTGATGCATTTTGAGAATAATGGTAATATTTTCTCAAAAAGTTATGATGTATCCGACCGACCGCTTATTATCGACATAGCAAACAATCATATTAAATATGAAGATATTGGCATTACAGTAACCCGTAATACCACTTCAAATTTCGATGAGCCCGAATCCCTTGTTGTACTTGAATGTGTGGATCGTCTGTTGACTAAGGGCTATCAGCCACAACATCTGGAGTTGGAGCCGCATTGGAAACTGGGGCGAGGGGCCAGTGGCGGATTCGGCGATATATGGATTCGCACGAAAACAGCCTCAGAAGGCGGCATAAAAGTATCTTCCCTGATGATAATCGAGTGTAAGACCTATGGTGCGGAATTCAACTCGGAGTGGAAGAGAACACTTATAGACGGTGGTCAGCTTTTCTCTTATTTTCAACAGGAGCAGTCGACCAGGTTCCTCTGTCTGTATACCTCGTGTTTCAAGGATGACGATATAGATTCGTTATATCATCTTATAAATGTTCAGGATAATTTTCAGCTGCTTGAAACAAACAAGTCGTTGGCATCCTACATAAAGGCTCGAAACAATATTGAGCTTTTCTCTGTCTGGAAAGATACTTACAAATGTGACAGTTTCTCAGTCGGCATTTTCGAGGATGATATTGCACCTTATGAAATAGGTAAAGACAAGTTTTCGATTTCCGATCTTCGCGAGGTCGACGACGCGGAAATAAAGAAATTATACAATGAGTTTGCGGTTATTCTCCGTCAGCACAACGTAAGCGGGAAAGAAAATGCATTCGATAAATTAGTCAATCTTTTCCTGGCGAAAGTCGTTGACGAGACAAACAATCCGTCTGATTTACATTTTTATTGGAAGGGTTCGGTATACGACGATGATTTCCAATTGCAGGACAGATTGCAGCGGCTTTACCGGGATGGCATGAAAAAGTTTCTCGGTGAGGAGGTTACTTACATCGAGAATCAGCAGATCGAAACCGCGTTTCGTAGATTCGGTAATGATCCTGATGCTACAAAAGATACTATACTGGGCTATTTCCGCGCGCTGAAATTCTTCTCTGACAACGATTTCTCGTTTATGAGTGTGCATAATGAAAAACTTTTTTATCAGAACGCCGGTGTTCTTAAAAAAGTGGTTCAGATGCTTCAGAATATCAGGCTTAAATCAGCGAATGACAATCAGAATCAATTTCTGGGAGATCTATTTGAAGGGTTCCTCACCAAGGGTGTCAAGCAAAGTGAAGGGCAGTTTTTCACTCCCATGCCGATAGTGAGGTTTATTGTCAGCGCTTTGCCACTTGAATCTGTTGTCATGTCGCACCGCGATGTTCCCAGAGCCATCGATTATGCCTGCGGTGCCGGGCATTTCCTGACAGAATATGCTGCACGGATCAAGGAGTTTGCCGCAGCCCACCGTCCCGACATCCCCCTCTGTCAGTTCTATTCAAAAATATATGGAATCGAGAAAGAATACCGCCTTTCTAAGGTTTCGAAGGTGGCGGCATTCATGTATGGGCAGGATGATATAAATATTCTTTATTCCGATGCGCTGAATAAAATCAACGGAATCGACGACGGTACGTTTGATATCCTTGTCGCCAATCCGCCATATGCAGTTTCAGGCTTTTTAGAGACGTTGCCTCCGAAAGAAAGAGAAAAATTCGAGCTGTTTTCCAAGGACATAAACATTGATAAGAACAACGCAATCGAGACATTTTTTATTGAACGCGCTTCGCAGCTTCTGGCTTCCGACGGTATTGCCGCCCTTGTGTTGCCAAGTACCATTCTTACCAAAAGCGGTATCTTTGCGAAATCCAGAGAGATATTGCTGCGCGATTTTGATATTGTTGCCATATCGGAATTCGGGAATAAGACCTTCGGGAAGACATCTACGAGCACCGTTGTATTGTTCCTGAGGAGGAAAGAGCGCGTCGCTCCAGACTCAGCTCATTTCTCCAACAGGGTAAACTCATGGTTTTCAAACAATACCGGTGCTGATGCCGTCTACGAAGATGCTTACCTTGTGGAAGCATATTGTAAGCATCAGAATTACGGCGTAGAGGACTACCGCACCTTCTTATGTGGCGAAATAAATGAATCTCTTTCGCAGACCGCGATATTTCAACGGTATATCGAGGCGTTCGGCAGCAACAGCAGAAATGCCATGAAAGATGTCTGTGAAAGCGCTAAAACGGTCAGAACGAAATTTCTGGCCAAAACTAAGACGAAAGCCTATAAACAGCTTGCGAAGGAAGAAAAAGAGCAGGAATTTCAGTCCGCCCTTTATAATTTTATAGCATCGATAGAAAAAGAAAAACTATATTTCTTTATACTTGTGTTTGCTGTAGACCATCCTGTAGTTGTCGTAAAGGCTCCGGCCTCTACTGCGGAGGGGCAGAAGTTCTTAGGCTACAAATGGAGCGAAAGTAAAGGCCAGGAAGGTATCAATTATCTCCACGTTATGCAGTCTTCCGACTCTCATGATGAGGAAGATGGGGAAGACGATACCATGTCGCAGATACGAGGTATCAATGGAATAGTCACGCCGTTGTTCAACCCGACGGATTTGCTTGATGATAGTAAGATCAATTCCGTAATCCGTCATCATTTCCTTGGAGAGGAACTTGATATTCCTGAGGATTTGGAGCCATATGTCTCGACGGTAAATCTGGTTGATATGATAGATTTTGGACGCCATTCCTTCTCCAAGGAGCTCCATACCGCTATTCCTAAAACAACTATTGAAAGCAGGTTCAGTCATACCCCGCTTTCAAAGATTTATTCCACTATTGGTGGTCTGTGGCGAGGCAAAAAGGGACCGTTTAAGGAAGTTCAGATTTTGAAAAATTCCAACTTCGACAATTTCGGAAACCTGAGGCTTGAGCCGTCAGTCATCCTCCCGGTGGAAGAAAAGCAATTGGAAAAACGCACTCTTGCCTCCGGAGATATAATTTTGGAGAAATCAGGAGGTAGCCAGACTCAGGCCGTAGGTCGGGTCGCTTATTTCGATTCCCATGATTCCATCTGTTCCTTCAGCAACTTCACCGTCAGGTTGAGATTGAAAGCCAGCGCACGCTTTCAGTCCCGATATGTTTTTCATCTTCTTAATAATTTCTATAATGAAGGTCACACCTTCTCGATGCAGTCCGGGATGGGCAACATTAAGAATCTGAATATGACATATTATATGTCGATTCAAATCCCAAATGCCCCCCAACCGGTGCAGGATGAGATTATTGCCGGGTGTGACAACATTGATATGAAAATTAAGCAAGCTTCCGATAGGATTGACTCCTTACACTCCCGGGCGCGCCGATTGATTTCCAATATTCAAGGGCAGACCGTGACGTTAAGAGATTGTCTGGAGTTTGTCGGAGACCGTGTGCCATATTCCGAAATCGCGCCCTCGGTCTATGTCAGCACTGACAATATGCTGCAACATTGCAAAGGAGTTGAGCCTTATAAGGGAATTCCGAATATTGCATCAGTCATTTCATATAAGAAGGACGATATTCTTCTGTCCAACATCCGGCCTTATCTCCGGAAAATCTGGTTGGCTGATGTTGATGGCGGTTGCAGTCCCGACGTTCTGGTTTTACGTAATACGGATAAATCTCGGTTCGACAGCGCATTTATATATTATTCGTTGCGGCAGCAGCAATTCTTCGACCATATAATGTCGGATATTAAAGGCGCGAAAATGCCTCGTGGCAAGCGCGATACAATAATAGCGTATCAGATCGTAGTCCCGGAGGAGGTGTCCATACAGAAACAAATTGCCGCATCCTTGTCTGAGATTTATCAGGAGATTGCCACTCTTGAGAGTTTCATTAAAGGAAGTTTTCATAAGAAAAAACAGATAATAGAAAGCAAACTTCTCTAAGGGCAAACATATGGATAAATATCAGGAAATAAAGGCTGCGTTTGAACTGTTGCGTGATGATGAATCCGCCGGTAAGATGGCGGCGTATATGCGCGGTAAATTCACGTATTACGGGATTCCCACGCCGGAACGACGGGCCGTTTATAAATCCATGCTTGGCCGTGAAAAGAAAAATGGACTTGTCGACTGGAATTTTCTTGAGCGGTGCTGGAATGATGAGCATCGCGAGTTTCAGTATGTTGTGAAGGATTACCTCGTGGCTATGCAAAAATTCCTTGCCTACGATGATGTAGCCACGATAGAACGGTTTGTCCGTTCAAAGCAGTGGTGGGACACAATCGACGGGCTGGACAGGGTGATTGGCAATATCGCGTTCACGGATAGCCGAATTAATAATCTGATGCTGAGGTGGTCGGAAGATGAGGACTTCTGGGTGCGCCGAATTGCCATCGATCATCAGCTCTGCAGGAAGCGTGCCACGGATGTTACTCTCCTCGAGAGGATTCTTGTCAATAATTTCGGCAGCTCTGAGTTTTTTATCAACAAAGCTATCGGCTGGAGTCTGCGGGATTACTCCAAGTTCGACCCGGAATGGGTACGCGATTTCATCGACAGACACCGGGAGAAGATGCATCCTCTCAGCATCCGGGAGGCAAAAAAATATCTCTGACGGCACCATTTATTAAAAAATCTGCATATGGAAATCAAAAACGATAGGAGAGTGGTAATCTCGGGCAGGTCAATCTGTATGGTAGTCGGCATACTGTCGGCAATCTGCGGAATATACTGGCTTGTCAAGGCGTTGTTTTGCGATGAGACCAATCTCCCGGCCCTATTGCTGTCTCTTATACACATCTCCGAGCCCACGAGACCCTAAGACATCTCGT
>ENA-UAJL01000056-UAJL01000056.1-human-gut-metagenome-genome-assembly--contig:-NODE-56-length-12199-cov-4.640399_pt1 | contig 12199 bp, 9 predicted proteins | sample MGYA00244430_ERZ654415 | MGnify/ENA primary metagenome ERZ654415 (study PRJEB26926, sample SAMN06165114) | human gut metagenome | biome: ENVO:00009003; feature: ENVO:2100002; material: ENVO:00002003...
TCAAGCTCGGCGTTCGCTTTCTCGCCGCCTTGCGGCTCGTGTTCCGTCTTTTAAGTTGCACATACCGTGTATAAGAACGCTTCGAATTGGTGTCCGTTCGGGTGTGGGTGTCCCACCCATAACTGCAACGAAATTGCAATATCACTTGCGCAAAGCGCAAATATCACTGTTGCAAAAAGCAACAATATCACGCACGCTATGCGTGCATATCACTTGCATTGCTGTTGCGGCTCGCACTTCGAATAAGCACATTCCGTTAATAAGTGCGCCTTGAATAAGTTTTCGTTTATCCGCTTGCGCCGAAGGCACACCCACCAAGCAAGCATTCGCACGGAGTTGTGGTTTGAGTTTTGTCCCTCTCTTTTTGAGAGTGAAGAGTGGTTGCGCGGTAGTAATTGCGAAAACAAGCGAGGTCGGTGGCAATCGCCACTGTGTTTTCGTTTCTATTTAGGGGATTCCCACGTCGCTTTGCTCCTCGGAATGACATTCGGGGGCGGTTGCCATAACCTAGGCGACGTTTGAGCAATGCGGCTCGTGTTCCGTCTTTGAAGTTGCACATACCGTGTATAAGAACGCTCTGAATAAGTGTTCGTTTATCCGCTTGCGTGCTTGCACGCCAACACCAAGCAGACAATCTTGCGAAATTGTGGCAGGAGTTTTTGTCCCTGCTCGAACTGATAGCAAAGATTTTCTGCGCGGTAGAAATTGCGAGAACAAGCGAGGCTCTCGGCAATACGCCATTGAGGTTTGCGTTTCTATTTAGGGGATTCCCACGCTTACGCTCGGAATGACATTTGAGGCGTGTTGTCGTTGCCTCAGCGTAGTTCGAGCAATGGTGTACCGATTTCGGTACACAGTATAGCATATTATATGTTTGTAAGCAAGAGGAAAACAAAATTCCTCAAACGGGAAACTCAATGCAAAGGAGAAAAACAATGAAAATTTTTATGAGCAGAATAAGCAATCAAAAGAGAGTCAACAACGCGCAAATCGCAACGGACAAGGACGGGAAAATCGTGTTCGTTCGCATGAGCCTTATGCGCAAAGCATCCTAACGTATTTTTTTGCGAAAGTATTTCGCTTTTTTGCGGCTTGCCGACGTCGTTTTGCTCTCGGCACCGCACCCATACCCTTTTTTGATCGAAAACCCGACAGCCCCTAAAAGTCGGGTTTTCGGCATTTGTCGGGGTTGCCAAATATGCTTTTGCAGTGTATAATCATTTTGATTTATAATCGTCTATATTGGAGAAAGGTATGAACAAAAAGATTTCGGCATTTGCAAAGGTTATTGCGGTTGCGATATGTGTGACAATGATTCTTGCCACGCTTTGCGCGTGCGGCTTGTTTGGAAACGGCGGCGACGACGGCAACAAAACGCCGCAACCGAGCTCGACAAAGCTTTCCACACCCGTTGTTACTATATCCGAAAAAGGTCTTGCAAGCTGGGGTGCAATCGCAAATGCGACGGGTTACGAGTATGAGATAGACTCGATCGTCGGTACAACGACGAAAACGAGAGTGCAGCTTCAAGCAAACCAAACCATAATCGTCAAAGCGGTCGGTGGCGGCAAATACGAAGATTCCGATCCGTCCGCCCTTCAAAAATACGAGGTTAAGCAAGCGTGCAGCCATCAGGACGCCGATTCAAACGGCTATTGCGACAAATGCGGCGCGGTTACGCCGTCGAAATGCGAACATGCCGACAAGAATGACGACGAAGTGTGCGATGTTTGCGGCAGAAGCGTAATAGTGTCCTTCAACTTGTTCGCGATCAACGATTTGCACGGTATGTATTGCGACTCGGAAAGACAACCGGGCGTGGACGAGTTGACGACTTATCTTAAAAATTATCAATCATCCTCGAATACGATAGTGCTTTCGTCGGGGGATATGTGGCAGGGTAGCAGCGAGTCCAACAACACCAAGGGCAAACTTGCAACCGAGTGGCTGAACTATATCGATTGTGCGTCGATGACGCTTGGCAATCACGAGTTTGACTGGTCTACGGAGAAAATCAAGACCAACGCTCAACTTGCAGACTTTCCCTTCCTTGCCATAAACGTTTACGACAGGACAACGAACAAGAGAGTGGAGTATTGCGACTCTTCCGTCGTGGTCGAGTTCGGCGACGCGAAAATCGGCATTATAGGCGCAATCGGCGATTGTTATTCGTCCATTTCTTCGAGCATGTGCGCGGACGTGTATTTCAAGACGGGCAGCGAACTTACGACTCTCGTCAAGCAAGAAGCGAACAAACTGCGCACGCAAGGCGTGGATTATATCGTCTATTCTTTGCATGACGGCGGCGACCAAGGTTCGTACATGGACTGGTATGACACCTCGCTTTCAAACGGATACGTCGACATAGTTTTTGAGGGACATACCCATCAAGCCTATTCGTATGCTGACGATTACGGCGTGTATCACATTCAGGGCGGCGGCTACAACAAGGGCATAAGCAAGGCGGAAATACGCCTGAATTTTGCAAATCAAAAGCATACCGCAAGAAATCAAGGCGTCGTGTATAACACCGTCTATTCCTCGTGCAAAAGCGATTCGATAATCGAGAACCTCGTTGCCAAATACAAGGACGAAATCGGCAATCCCGACGAGGTGGTCGCGCGTCTTTCCTCGTATGCGTCGAGCAGCGTAATCGCAGACAAAGTGGCGCAAATCTACTGCGAAAAAGGCGTTGAAAAGTGGGGAAATAAATACGATATCGTTCTTGGCGGCGGCTATATAAAAACGCGCTCGCCCTATTCGCTTTCCAAAGGAAACGTAACGGTGTCGCAAGTGCAAACGCTCTTGCCGTTTGAAAACAAAATCGTACTTTGCTCGCTCAACGGCACGGAAATCAACAACAAGTTTATCCATTCCACAAACAAGGAATATCACGTTGCGTATAGCACGTACGGCAACGGCGTGAAAGACAGCGTGCTCTACAACTCCAAAAAGACCTATTACGTCGTCACGGACACGTACACGTCCGATTATCATCACCTGACGGTGATAGACAGCTTGGGCGACGACGTGTTTGCTTGGAACTTGCTTTGCGACTATTTGCGACAAGGCAAAACGTTTTAATCGGCTTGTCAAAACAAACGAAAAATAACGAAAACGGCACTTAATGCGCCGTTTTTGCATGTATAAAATGTTTATGTTGTAAAAATATGTGGTGTTATCGTTTGTTTGATTCGTATTGTTCAAACAACTTTTCAAAGGCAGGCAGTGAGCGTTTTATCATGTCATGACTTACGCAGTATGCGATGCGCACGTAGCCTTTCGCGCCGAAATCGTCGCCGGGGACGAGAAGCAATCCAAGCTGTTTTGCCTTGTCTGCAAAAGCGTTCGCATCGTCTTCGAGAGCCTTGACGAAGAGATAAAACGCACCGTCGGGATGTACGCAATCGTAGCCGATTTTCGTAAGCGAGTTGAAAAGCAAGTCGCGGTTTTGACGATAAGCGTTTAGGTTCGGCAAGGCGTCCACGCACTTTTCGATGACTTTTTGATAGGTGGACGGAGCGCATACATAGCCGAGTGCGCGTCCTGCTCCGCATATGGCAAGATATAGGTTCTTCGCATCGTCGGCTTTCGGGGATACCGCAATATAGCCTATGCGTTCGCCCGGCAAAGACAAGGACTTGGAATAGCTGTAACAGACAATCGTATCGCCGTAAAAATTCATGATATACGGCACTTCGACATCGTAGGCAAGTTCGCGGTACGGTTCGTCCGCAATTATAAAAATCGGGTGTCCGAATTCTTTGCTTTTACGCGTTAAAACGGCGGCGATTTTTTTAATCGTATCTTTTGAATACACGACGCCGCTTGGATTGTTGGGGGAGTTGACGATGACTGCCGCCGTGTTTTTGCCGATTGCTTGTTCTAGTGTCGAAAGGTCGGGAGTGAAGTCCTTTTCGTCATAACCCGCAACCACGGCTTTCCCGCCTGCCGATTCGATGAAAACTTTGTATTCGGGGAAGTACGGCGCAAGTACGACGAATTCGTTGTTGTTTTCGTTGAGCGCGCGTAGAGTTATGCAAAGGGACGCCGCCGCGCCGCAAGTCATATATATCAAATCTTTGCCGACGTCTACGCCGAAACGGCGAGAAATATTCTTTGCAACCGCTTCTCTGACGGCAACGTCGCCTTGCGCCGAAGTGTAGCCGTGAAGGGTTTTGCAAGAGTTTGCAAGCTCGACAAGAGCGTCTTTTACGCAATCGGGCGCGGGAACGTTCGGGTTTCCGAGAGAAAAGTCAAAAACGTTTTCCGCTCCGACTTCATTTGCGCGTTTTTTGCCGTACTCGAACAATTCTCTTATGGACGAACGCTTGCTGCCAAGCGCGTACATGTCTTTGTTGAACATAACTCACCTCGTATTTTATGAGATTATACCACTTGTAACAGCGTTTTTCAAGTGATATAATTCTTGTGCGGATAAAAGGAAGGCTCATATGACAAACGAAATGGAAAACGGCAATTTGAAAGCACTAAGCAAGTTGAAAACGGCGATAGAAAACTCGCATCGCATCGTCGTACTGACGGGTGCGGGCGCATCCGTGCCAAGCGGTATTCCCGACTTTCGCAGTGCGCACGGCTTGTATGCCACGTCCTTTGGAAAATATCCTGCCGAAACGGTTATCTCGCACGACTTTTTCATGATGCATCCAAAAGAGTTTTACGACTTTTACAAAAGCAAAATGGTTTATCCCGACGCAAAGCCGAACGCAATGCACGCTCTTCTTGCACGGCTTGAACAGTCGGGGAAAATAGAGGGTATCGTCACACAGAACATAGACGGCTTGCACCAAGCGGCAGGCAGCAAAAAGGTGTTTGAATTGCACGGCTCTATATGGCGCAATCGGTGTGAGAGATGCCGCAAGTTTTTTGACCTAGATTATATTTTGTCAAAAGAGGGCGTACCGCATTGCGACGAGTGCGGAGGGATAATAAAACCCGAAGTGGTGCTGTACGGCGAAAATCTTGACGAAGACGTATTGCGCGGAGCGATACGCGCGATTCAAAGGGCGGATATGCTCATCGTCGTCGGCACTTCGCTCGTGGTATATCCTGCGGCGGGACTTGTGGGATACTTTTGCGGAAACGTCACTGCGGTGATAAACAAATCAGGCACGTATTTCGATTCTCAAGCGGACGTTTTGCTGAACGCCGATTGCCGAGAAGTCGCAACGTGGCTGGATAAAAACTTAACGATATAAATGCAAAACAATGTGCTTACCTATGCAAAAACGGCATTTTAAATGCCGTTTTTGCGTTTTTTTGTTAGTTTTTTAATTTGCGGAGATATAGATTGTTAAGGTGTGTTTTTGCTTATATTACGGTGACGCTTTTTGCAAGATTTCTCGGCTTGTCGGGATCTAACCCGAGGCATAAAGACGCAGTAAGCGCAAGCGATTGCAAAGGAATAACCGACAAAACAGGCAACAATAAATCGTCACTTATTCGAGGCAATTCGTAGGTTTTGTTTGCGCCCGTTTCGCCTATGCTTTCGATTGCGATTACGTATGCTCCGCGCGATTTCAGTTCGCTTACGCTTGCCTCGATTCGTTCCTTGTCCTTGCCGTTTGTCGCAACGACTATGACGACGCTTTTGCCGTCCACAAGTGCGATGGTGCCGTGTTTGAGTTCGCCCGCCTGATATGCATCGGTCATTTTGTAGGTGATTTCCTTAAATTTGAGCGAGCCTTCTTGTGCCGTTACGAAGTCTATGCCTTTGCCGATGAAAAATAGCTTTGCTTTTTTGATTTTGTCCTCGTAAAGAGATACGGCGCATATATCTCTCGCGCAATTTGCAACGCGCGTTATTTCGCCTTTGGATACGCGTTGGCCGTTGCACGCTTTTGCCAAAATATAAAGTGCGAGCAATTGGCACACGTAAGACTTGGTTGCGGCAACCGCAACTTCCGTGCCTGCGCCCAAATACAAAGTTTCCTCCGCCTCGAAAGTTATGCTGCTTGCCTCGACGTTAGTGAGAGCAACGGTTTTGCCGCCTTGCGCCTTGCAGCGTTTGAGCGCAAGCAAAGTGTCTGCGGTTTCTCCGCTTTGCGTTATGAAAACCCCTGCGACTTTTTCACCGCAAAAACGCACCTCGTCAAATTCGCTTGCAACAACGCACTCGCAAGGAATATTCAGTATTCGCTCGAAAACGGCTTTGCCGTAAAGCCCTGCGTGGTATGCCGTGCCGCATCCGCAAAATATAATTTTGTCGGCGTTTTTCAACGTTTCGAGAACGCTGTCGTTCAACCCTTGCGATATTTGTTTGAAAGTCCTTAAAAGCGCACGCGGAATTTCGTCTATTTCCGAGCGCATATGACAAGAACACTCTTTGGGAGCGGTGCGGTTGATTTTTATGGGCTTTTTGACAACGGATTTGCCGTCCTTGAAGAATTTTGTCGAGCGGGGCGTTATTTTCGCACATTCGCCGTCCTTCAAAACCACGACGGTTTGCGTGTATTTGCCAAGTGCGAGGGTGTCGCTTGCAACAAAGTTTTCGCCTTCACCCAGCCCTACGGCAAGGGACGCGCCGCAACGCCGCATATAAATTGCTTCTTCGCCTGCTTTTATTGCAAGAAAAGTTGTCGCGCCTTCCAATTTTTTGCCGACGTTTTCAATTGCCTTTTCCATATCGCAATCTTCGAGGGCAAGCAGATGCGCGATGATTTCGCTGTCGGTGGACGACGAAAACGGTATGCCTTTTTCGACGAGCTCCGCTTTCAAACTTCGAGCGTTGCTTATCACGCCGTTATGCACGATTGCGATTTTGCCGTCAAAGGACAAGTGCGGATGCGCGTTTTCCTCGCACACTTTGCCGTGAGTTGCCCATCTCGTATGCCCGATGCCAACGCCGGCATTTATATCCGGCACTTTGATTTCAAGCCCTTTTACCCGTCCCGTCGTCTTGAATATCTTGATTTTTTTGTCCGTCGCAAGGGCAATTCCGGCGCTGTCGTATCCGCGATATTCAAGGGCTTTAAGCCCGTCTATCACAACGTCTTTTGCCGATTGTCGTTCACCGACGTATCCGATAATTCCGCACATATTTTATTGTATGCGCACGCTCTTTCACTCGTGCTTGCTATTGACACGCGCGCGTTTAGTTGCTATTATTCTATAAGAAAATAACTTGATGTCGGAGGTATAAATGAGATTTTCTCAAGAGCTTGCTCCATGCAAAAAAGAGAACACGATTATCGTCGGCGACGTGCGCATAAGCGTGCTTTCGGACAGAACGTTGCGTATAGAAAAGGGCAGTTTTACCGACAAACGCACCCAGTTTGCTTTTTGCAGAAATTACGCAAATCCGCAGTTTAAACATGCAAAAAACGGTGATGAAATGTCGATTGAAACGCAAACTTGCGCTTTTACCGTCAACACCAAAACGCTTGCTTCGTCCGTAACTTTCAAGGACGGAGAGAGCGCGACTCCTTCAAACGCATTTAACCTCGGCGGTACGGCAAGGACGCTTGACGGCACTTTCGGAGTGCTGGGCGGATGGAAGGGCAAGAGAGAAAAGAAAGACCATTTTTGCCTCGCTCATATCAGAAAAGGCATTTTTGCAACCAACGGCGTTAGCGAAATCGACGACTCGTCGTCCGTGCTTTTGAACGTAGACGGCAGTGTTTCCCCTCGTCCGACGTCTTGCGTAGACAAGTATTTGTTTGCTTTCAAAGACGATTATCTCGGCGGACTCAAAGAGTTCTATTCGCTTTCGGGATTCACTCCGCTTTTGCCGAAGTATGCGCTTGGCAACTGGTGGTCCCGCTATCATGCCTACACCGACAAGGAATATCTTGCCCTTATGGACGAATTCGAGGAAAAAAACGTTCCGCTTACGGTTGCCACGATAGACATGGACTGGCACATCGTAACAAACGTTCCCAAAGACGCAGACTACAAGTCTTTTCAAGGCGCAGGGTGGACAGGCTACACGTTTGAAAAGGAATTGTTCCCCGATCCCGAAGGATTTTTGCAAAATCTCAAAGGCAGAAATCTTGCCGTAACAATGAATTTGCATCCGCGCGACGGCGTGAGATATTTTGAACAGCAGTATCCCGATATGGCGCGCGCTTGCGGCGTCGATCCGCAAACCAAACGCACTATAGAGTTCGATCTCACCGACGAGAAATTCCGCAATGCGTATTTCGACATTTTGCATCATCCATACGAAAAAATGGGAGTGGATTTTTGGTGGATAGATTGGCAGCAAGGCACAAAGTCCAAGATCAAAGGGCTCGATCCGCTCTGGCTGCTCAACCACTATCATTCTCTCGACATCGATCGCGACGGCAAGCACGGCGTAATTTTGTCGAGATATGCAGGCGTCGGATCGCATCGTTATCCGCTCGGATTTTCGGGGGATACGGTTGTTTGTTGGAACAGTTTGAAATTCCAGCCCTATTTCACCGCGCTTGCATCTAACGTCGGGTATACGTGGTGGTCGCACGACATAGGCGGACACATGTTCGGCAAAGGCGACAACGAGCTGTATTTGAGATGGTTGCAATTCGGCGTATTTTCTCCGATAAACCGCCTGCATTCGAGCAACAAAGGCATGAGCAAAGAACCGTGGAATTATCCTCAGGTTGAGAATATCGCGGAGGATTTTTTGCGCCTGCGTCACAGACTTTTGCCGTATTTGTACACCGCAAACGTCCACACCGCAACAGAGGGCGTGCCGCTTGTTTGCCCGACGTACTACTATTGTAAAGACAGCCGCGCATACGACAAAAAGTGGCAAAATCAGTATTATTTCGGCGAACAAATGTATGTTTGCCCCGTTACGAGCAAGGGCAAAAACGGCGTTACTAAGCAAACAATCTGGCTTCCCGACGGAGTGTGGTTCGACTTTTTCACGGGCGAAAAATACGAGGGAGGAAAGGAATATACGATCGAGTGCCCGTTTGAAAGATACCCCGTGTTCGTCAAGGAAGGCGGCATAATACCGCTTTTGCACGCAAACGGCAATTCGACGGAATTCAAGGATATCGAACTCAAAGTTTACCTCGGAAACAACGTGTACACCATGTTCGACGAGCAAGGCAAAATCTCCGTCGCAATGAAAAAAGACGAGAGCGGATGCGACGTCATAATCATTCCCGATGGCGTGAAAACCGAAAGTCTAACGCTGTCTTTTGCAGGCGTTAAGGATGCGGACGTTTTTGTAAACGAGCAAAAATCGTCGCTTGAAAACCTCGCAAAAATGCCCTGCAAGCCCATGAAAATTCGTGTCGAATACGCAAGATAAAGGACGACGAACGACAGAATATGCAACGCGTTTGCAAAAAATATTCGATTTTTGAGAAAAACGCTTGACTTATTTTGTTATATTTAATATTATTATCAAGCATATTTTTGGAAGAAGTACGGAATGCGAGAAGAACTAGCCCCTCCGATCGAACCCTTGCTCTTGCGAAAACAATTTTTTGGAGGTTAGCACAATGGCTAAGGATTTGTCTACAATGGCAAAAAACAATAAGTCTTATATGGCAAAGCCCGGCGAAGTGGAAAGCAAGTGGTACGTTGTCGATGCAACCGATATGGTTCTCGGCCGCCTTGCGTCTCAAGTTGCTTCTATCCTTAAAGGGAAGAACAAACCCGAGTACACTCCCAACGTCGACTGCGGCGACCATGTTATCATAATCAACTGCGAAAAGGTCGTTCTCACAGGCAAGAAACTCGAGGACAAATACTATCGTTATCACACAGGTTACATCGGCGGACTCAAAGAAATCCAATACAAAAAATTGATGGCTGAAAAGCCCGAATTCGTCGTGTACAAGGCAGTCAAGGGCATGCTCCCCAAGAACACCCTCGGCGCAAAAATGCTCAAAAAGCTCCGCGTTTACGTCGGTGCAGAGCATGACCATCAGGCACAATGCCCCGTTGAGCTCAAACTCAACTGATAGAGAGGTGAAATATGGCTACTAAGAAAACCAAAAAAGTTCAATATCTCGGCACAGGCAGAAGAAAGACGGCTATCGCAAGAGTTCGCCTCGTTCCCGGTGAAGGCACCATCGTCATCAACAAGCGCACTCTCGACGAGTATTTCCCTCTTGACACGATGAAGCTCATCGTCAATCAACCCCTCGTTGCAACCGGCACTTCCGACAAGTTTGACGTTTACGTCAACGTGTACGGCGGCGGTTACACCGGTCAAGCAGGCGCAATCCGTCACGGCATTGCAAGAGCTCTCTGCGTCGCAGACAGCGAAGCATACAGAGCAACACTCAAGAGAGAAGGTTATCTCACACGTGATCCTCGTGCGAAAGAGCGTAAGAAATACGGTTTGCATAAGGCACGTAAAGCACCTCAATTCTCAAAGAGATAATCAGGCGCATTCAAACGTCGAAAAACAAAAGCACAACTTCGGTTGTGCTTTTTTCTTTGTCAGGCTGCGCGTGTGCTGCTCACGTACTTCGTGTACGCTCCGCTACGCATGCTCGCCTTTCGCGATTTTCAACGCTTGCTCTGCGTCTGCTTGTCTCTTGTTGTTGTCAGGCTGTGGCGAGGTGCTCACGTACTTCGTGTACGCTCCGCTCCTCGTTCTCGTCTTTCTTGGCTTTTGCCGTTTGCTCTTTGGCAAGTCACCTCTTTGCAAGCAAAAAAGCAGTGTTCAAGACGTGCAACAAAAGCACGGCGATTTGCCGTGCTTTTTGATATAAAGAGTGTCGATAAAAGGTGCGTTTTCAGGCTTCTTTTCTATATTCGGGACAGGGGATAAGCTCTTCTTTCTTTGCACGTGTGATGAAAAAGATGCAAAGTGTTACGGCAAGCGTAACGAGTTCCGCTGCCGGGGTTGCCAGCCAAAGCCCCGTCATCTTCCACAGATATGAGAAGAGGTATGCAATCGGAATGATTGTCACAAGACCTCTCAAAACGGTTATGAGCTGGGCATAGCCGCCCTTGTTGGACGCTGAAAAGTAATATGAAAACAGCAGATTGAAGCCGGAGAAAAGCGAAGAGATGAAGAACAGTCGCATTCCGAGCGTGGCGGCGTCTTGCAGCTCTTTTACGCCTTGCGTGTTGAAGATGCTTGCGATTCCGTTCGCCCCGAAGAATATTGCAATATACAACACGACGGCAACGGAGGCGACGGTGATGAGGGCGTAGCGCAGTATGCGACGGATTTTTTGATGATCGCTTTGTCCGTAGCTGAAACTAATCATGGGTTGAGTGCCGTTTGCAATGCCGTTGAAAACCGAGTTGACGACATAGAATACATTGATAATAATTGCGTATGCCGCAATCGCAGTGTCGCCGCCAAGACGCTTAAACAAACCGTTGAACACCATAAGGACTGCCGCAAAAGACAATTCGTTGATAAACGGAGCAAGCCCCAGCGAGCATATTCCGCCATACGTGCGCAAGGAAAGTTTTGTTTTTCTGCAATGGAATGTGTTTTTCTTGCGAATGACATGCAAAGAAAGGATAAGAATGCTCACAATCGGAGAAAAGCCCGTGGCAAGTGCCGCTCCGAGCATATCCAAATTGCACGGAAACACCAGAACGTAGTCGAATACTATATTGAAAAGATTGCCCGCAAGCGATGCAATCATCGCAAGCCTCGGCGCGCCGTCGTTTCGTACAAAGTTTTGAAAAACATTGCTGAACATAAAGAACGGAGCAAAGCAAAGGATAATCTGAACATATGTGTTGCTGTATTCGAGAGTGTCGCCTTCCGCGCCGAGAAACATCGCCACAGGGCGTGACGCAAATAAGCCGAGCATAACAAAAACAATCGCAAAAAGCGCAACGATAAAGACCGTGTGCGTAAAGACTTTGTTTGCTTCGTTGTCGTTTTGCGCGCCTTTGTGAATGGCAAATTTCGTTCCGCCTCCGACGGCAAACATCATGCCTATGGAAAACACGAGATTGAATGACGGACTTGACAAATTGAGTGCGGCAAGACCGGTTTGCCCCATCTTGAGAGATATGAAAAAAGTGTCCGCCAAAATGTAGCAACTAAGACCGATCATCGCTATCACGTTTGCCGACACGTATTTTGTAAATTCTTTCAATACGCTTGTGTTGTTTGTGTTTTTCGTCTGTTCTTTCATCTTTTCCAACAAAAAAACGCCATGCTTTCGTGTCTTCAAAAAGGCCTAACGACACGACGCTGACGCGCTCACCCGGCGATGAGATTGTTTTATTCGATTACTTGGATTATATAAGACCTGTC
>ENA-UAJL01000061-UAJL01000061.1-human-gut-metagenome-genome-assembly--contig:-NODE-61-length-12051-cov-4.108870_pt1 | contig 12051 bp, 9 predicted proteins | sample MGYA00244430_ERZ654415 | MGnify/ENA primary metagenome ERZ654415 (study PRJEB26926, sample SAMN06165114) | human gut metagenome | biome: ENVO:00009003; feature: ENVO:2100002; material: ENVO:00002003...
AATCTCAAAAGTTTTTTGAAACTATCGTAAACGAGGAGGATATTCGTGCGTCGGGCAAGGACTACGGACTCGTCACGTTCAACATCTCGGATATGCAACCCGTCGAAAAAATGATGGACGAAATCGATGAGGGAAAACTTGTGGACTACATCATCGCATCTGCGACTTTCCCGATTTTTCCGCCCAAAATCATCGACGACAAGAAGTATATTGACGGCGGAGTTTACGACAATATGCCCATAAATCTGCTTGTGAAAAACGGCTACGACAAGATGCTCGTAATCCGCACGAACGTGGAAAGCAAACAGCCCAAACGCAAAGTGGATGGCAATCCCGATTTGTTCTTCATAGCTCCCAAAGAGGATTTGGGGCCCGCTATGGCGTTTTCAAGCTCGCGCATACACGCATATATGCAAACGGGCTACGACGACGCGAAAGAACTTATGGACAAAGGACTCAGAGAGTTTTTGCTTGCCCGAAAAAGGACAGAATAATCGTATTGACGATATATAGGTGAAATATGGCGCAAAACAAAATATTGCTTTTGGATTCAAACAGTCTTATGCACCGCGCGTATCACGCACTTCCCAATCTCAAATCCTCGAAAGGATTATACACGGGTGCGATATACGGCTTTTTGAGCATACTCTTGAAGATAATCAAGGAGCAAAATCCCACGCATATTGCGGCTGCGTTCGACTTGCACGGCCCGACGTTCCGTCACGAGATGTACAAAGAGTACAAGGCGACGAGAAAGCCTATGGACGAGGAACTCCGTCAGCAAGTAGAGCCTCTCAAAGAGCTTATTACGGCAATGGGAATCAAAATAGTCAGCTTGCAAGGCTATGAAGGCGACGACATTTTGGGCACGCTCTCAAAGCGTTTCGACGACGAATGTATTATAGTCACGGGAGATCGCGACAGCTTCCAGCTTGTAAGCCCTACGACAAAAGTTTTTTGGACAAAAAAAGGCGTCAGCGACATCGAAGTTTACGATGTGCAACGTTTGCTGCAGGACGGTTTTACCGTGGAACAGTTTATCGATTATAAGGCACTAAGAGGAGATACTTCGGACAATGTTCCCGGAATTCCCGGCGTCGGAGAAAAGACCGCAAAGCAACTTCTTGACAAGTATGGCTCGCTTGAAAGCATCTTGAAAAACGCAAGCGATATTCCCGGCAAACTGGGACAAAATATTCAAAACAACGAAGAGCTTGCGCTTTTGAGCAAAGAGCTTGTCACTATCAACTGCAACGTTCCCGTCGAGTGCACTCTCGAAGACATTGCTTTTACGCCTGTGTATAGCGGTGAAGTCAGAGCAAAGCTTGGCGAGCTTGAAATCACGTCGCTTGCAAACAGAATGAGTTTCGACTCCGTGCAAGAGGACGTTCCCCAAGCGAAAAAGATTGAAAAAAACATTGTCAAACTTACAAGCGCAAACGAAATAGAAAATGCCGTTAAAGGCGACAAAATCGCAGTCCTTATAGGACGCGACGTATCGTTTGCGGTGGACGACAAGACGGAATACACCGTGAGTTGCGTCGAAGATTTGTTCAGCGAAGGCATAGGATTCGACGACGCAATCGCAACGCTCAAAGAAGTGGCAAAAGGCAGAGAACTGATATGTTACGACTATAAAAATTTGAGCAAAACCTACGGGTTCGACCAAGATAAATTTTTCGACGTTATGATTGCCGCCCACCTTGCAAGAGGCAGCGCACCCATAAAGAGTTTAGAGCAAGTTTTGGGTGCGGACGGCTATGAAATCGGCGCGGTGGAATTGTTTGACGAAAGCCAACAATTGCGCGCTCAACTTGCACAACAAGGACTTAACAAGTTGTTTTTTGACATTGAACAGCCGCTTTGCGTCGTTTTGCGCAATATGGAAGAAAGGGGCGTGAGAGTGTCGACGGACGTTTTGAAAGCCCTCGAAAAGAAGTACGGCGAGATTATCGAAGGATTGACGAAAGAGATATATTCGCTTGCAGGCGAAACGTTCAATATTGCTTCTCCCAAGCAACTCGGCGATATACTTTTCGACAAGCTCGGTTTGCCGCACGGCAAAAAAACGAAGACGGGATATTCCGTAAGCGAAGACGTGCTTTCAAACCTTGCGCCTAAACATCCGATAGTAAACGCCGTGCTGGAATATCGCCATTATGCAAAACTCCAATCCACTTACGTCATGGGACTTCAACCGCTTGTCAACAGGGGAAGAATCCACACCGAGTTCAATCAATGCATCACGCAAACGGGAAGACTCAGCTCAACGAATCCCAATCTTCAAAACATTCCTGCAAGGAGCGACGAGGCTAAGGATATCAAGAGTGCGTTTATTCCCGGGGAGAATTGCGTGCTTGTAAGCGCGGACTATTCGCAAATAGAATTGCGCCTGCTTGCGCATATGAGCGGCGACGAGCAACTTATCGAGGCGTTCAATCACGACGACGATATTCACGCCATTACAGCATCGCAGATTTTGGGCATTCCCGTAAGCGAGGTTACGCCGCAACAAAGACGGGACGCAAAAGCGGTCAATTTCGGCATAATTTACGGCATAAGCGGATACGGACTTGCAGAAAACCTTTCCATTCCGCAATACATGGCAAAGGAGTTTATCGCAAACTATTTCACAATGCATCCCAAAGTGCGCGAGTTTATGGACAAAAACGTCGAAGACGCAAGAGAGAGAGGGTATTCGCTCACGATGTCTGGCAGACGTCGCAATTTGCCCGACCTCAAAGCGTCGAATTATATGGTGCGTTCGGCGGCGGAGCGCATGGCAATGAATACGCCATTGCAAGGCTCGGCGGCAGACATCATCAAGATTGCGATGATAAACGTCGAAAAACGCCTTGAAAATATGAAGTCCAAAATGATACTTCAAATCCACGACGAACTCATCATCGAGGCAACAAAGGACGAAGAAGAGGAAGTCAAAAAGATATTGTCGTATGAAATGGAACACGCCGTTTCGCTTTCCGTACCTCTCGTTGCCGAGGCGACAAGCGCGGACAACTGGGGTGATTTGAAATGAGAATCGCAATTATCGGCGGAATAGGCTCGGGCAAAAGCGAGGTTATGAAAATCGCAAAGGAGTGTGGTTTTTTCTGCATTAGCGCAGACGAAATCAACTCGGAATTGCTCAAAACGCCGTCTTATATTCAAAAAATTCAAACGGCGTTTCCCGCTGCGGTCAGAAACGGAGAAGTGGACAAAAAGACGCTTGCAAGCATAGTCTTTTCAAACGAGAGCGAGCGCAAAAAGCTCAACGCAATCGCTCATCCCGAAATTATGAGGAAGATTGCCGAATATGCGCAAAGTCCGCTTGCGGTCGAATTGCCGCTTTTTATCGAGGGCGGCGACGAGGCTTTCGATGAAATCGTGTATGTCAAAACACCGCTTTTGAAGCGTATATTGCGCTTGAAAAAGGGTAGAGGAATGAGCGTGGCGCAGGCTATCAAGCGTATTCGCTCGCAAGTGCCGTCGTCGGTTTTGATGGCGAAAAGCACGCAAATAATCGATAACAAAGGCTCGCTTGACAAGCTCAAACGCAACGCAAACAAGATTTTTGACGAGATTTTGGCAAAATAATATGCCGATTTATTCAAAATCGACTAGTAAATATATAGCTTGCGTGAAAAGATAAGATAGTAAACAGGTTAATTAAAATCCGCGTGGCAATTATGCGGATAAAAGGAGAAAATTATGATAAAAGGCAAAAACATCGTCATCACCGGCGCAAACAGCGGTATCGGTCTCGAAACGCTCAAACTTCTTGCAAAGGGCGACAACAAAATTCTTGCAGTCGATTTGCGCACTGACAGAATCGAAGCTCTCGGTTTGAAAAACGTTATCCCGATGGTGTGCGACGTTTCCACAAAAGAAAACGTGGATTCGATTTTCAAAACCGCTGACGAAAAACTCGGCTCGATCGATATCTTCTTTGCAAACGCAGGCTTCCCGTACTACGAAACAATGGATTACGTCAACTGGGAGCGCATAGAGGACATCTTCAAAGTCAACGTGTTTTCGCCCGTCTATACATACCAAAAATACGTCGAATATCTCGGCGGCAAGCAAGGTCAGATGGCAATCACGGTGTCGGCAATCGGCAAGCTCGCAATGCCAGGCTACACGCTGTACAGCGCAAGCAAGTTTGCAATGCAAGGCTTCCAACAAGGTTTGCGCTACGAGCTTCCCAAAAACGTTGCCCTCACTTGCCTCTATCCGATAGCCACCGACACGGGCTTCTTCAAAAAAGCGGTCGAAGGTCAAGAGGGCAAAGTCATTCGCGAGCGTCCGTTCCCCGTACAAAAGCCTCAACACGTTGCAAAATGCATGGTGAAAGGCCTTGAACACAAACGCAAATTTGTCAATCCGTCCAAACTCTTTACGTTTGCGCAATTCCTCTTTGCGATTTGTCCGCCGATAAAATGGGTTTATCTTAAACTGGAAAAAAACAAGTTGGACAGGTTCGAGGCTCAAAAGGAAAGCAAATAAATATACGATGCGTAGCGAGTGATATTGTTGCCTCAAAATAGCGAACAACATCGTCAGAACCGCTCTTTTTGAGTAGTCACGTACGTCTATGTATGCTTCTACCAGTTGCGAGCGGCTCTTTCTTGTTCTTCATCTATTTTGAGGAATTTCCCACTGGTTCGCGTTTATCATACTTTGCCACAATATTGCAAATAAATCTAAGTTTAGGTTTTACTAGCTATGAGAGAATCAACGCCGAGAGAGATAAGACAAAAAGGCAATAACACAAAAAATTGACATTTGCATATTTGAGTGATATTATAATTTTATTATAATATCATTGTGCTTTTTGGAGGAAAACAATGAAAAAATTGGGTAGATTTGCACTTTTTGCAATTTTCACACTTGTGCTTGTGGTGTCAACTTGTTTGCTTGTTTCGTGTGATGATGGCAACAATCAAGGTTCAAACTTCAAAGTCACAATTCATCAGAACAATGGTAAGGCGGATATCGTTTGGGATATAAACGATGATGTGCCGTCAATAACAAAGGACGGGTTTCATGTCGGCGGGTTTTATCTTGATGAAAATATGACTATAAGCACCACACTTGAATCGTTGAAAACTACAGGATTGACAAAAAATATCGATGTGTACGTAAAATGGGAAGAGAACGTTTGCAACCACGTTGAGGTTGTTGACGAAATGGTTGCTCCGACGTGCACCGCTTTTGGACTTACCGAAGGCAAACACTGCTCAAAATGTGGAAAAGTGCTACAAGAACAAATCAAAATTCCTGCGCTTGGGCATATCGGCGGTATTTTTACTTGCACAGAACAAGCCACCTGTATAAGATGCCATGAAAAGTACGGCAAGCCGCTCGGACATGATTATTCAACCGAATGGACTGTAGATGTGCCTGCCACATGCACGCAAAACGGGAGCAAATCGCATCATTGCACTCGTTGTACAGACCAAAAAGACGTAACGGAAATCGCAGCAGGACATGTTGGGGGACAGGCAACTTGTGTAGATAAAGCCGTGTGTGAAGTGTGTCATGAGCAGTATGGCGAGCCCCTCGGACATGATTATCAAGACAAAGTTTGCACTCGCTGTGGGGAGCACTATTCTAGCAGAGGGCTCAAGTATGTTTTAAATGACGACGGAAATAGTTATACGGTGCAAGGAGTTGCCACGCGCACGGATACCGATTTGATTATTCTTGCCATATACAAGGGTAAGCCCGTGACGAGCATCGGCGATGATGCCTTTCGTGATTGCACAAGTCTTACGAGCATAACAATCCCCGACAGCGTGACGAGCATCGGCAGAGGTGCCTTGTGGGGCTGCAGCGGACTTACGAGCATAACAATTCCCGACAGCGTGACGAGAATCGGCTCTTATGCCTTCTTGGGTTGCAGCGGACTTACGAGTATTACTGTTGCACAAGGCAATACAAAGTATCATAGCGCCGGAAATTGTCTTATTGAAACTGAAAGCAAAACATTGATAGCTGGTTGTAAAACAAGCGTTATTCCCACGGACGGAAGTGTAACTATCATCGGCCATTTTGCTTTCTACGGTTGCAGGAATTTGACGAGCATCACAATTCCCGACAGCGTGACGAGCATTAGATTGCATGTCTTCTATGATTGCAGTGGTCTTACTAGCATAACGTACAAAGGCACAACAAAGCAATGGCGTGCCATTAGTAAGTTGCCAGCTTGGAATAAAGGATTGCCGAGTTCTTGCAAGATTGTCTGCACGGACGGAACAATTGCAATGTAATCAAATAAGCAACTTTGCGGATAGCGTGGTGTTGCCTGCCGCAAGGAAAAATCAGTGTAGGATTTTGACAATCTTGACGAAAACGGCAATCCGACACTGAAAAAATTAGAGTGCAAAAGCAATGCGTGTAACAATCGCTCGCATTGCTTTCTTGTTCCGACAGAGCAATATAGGGCTGTTTTTACGAGGTCGGGACTTTTCCATAATTTTTAATTATGGATATGGGGCGGTTTCGGTTGACTTTGGCGGCGGAAGTGATAAAATAGTCTTTCCATACGGATAGAGGGAATCTGACGAGAAATATTTTCAAACGATACGGAAGAAATATGAAGCCAATTCATTTTCATCATCACGGTGCTGCCGCACTCAAAGACATGGATATGACAAGCGGACCGCTGCTCAAAAAGCTCATTGCGGTGTCGTTGCCGCTTGCTTTTTCGGGTATTTTGCAGTTGCTGTTCAATGCGGCGGATTTGATTGTCATAGGACAGTTTTCCCAAACGAGTACGCAATCGCTTGCGGCGGTTTCCTCAAACGTTGCGCTTATCAATCTGATTATCAACGTCGTTATAGGCTTGTCGATAGGCACAAACGTGGTTATGAGCCAGGCAATCGGCGCAAAGGACGAAAATCGCGCTCAAAACACCGTGCATACGTCCGTGCTTCTTTCGCTCATCAGCGGTGTTGCAGTGGGGCTTATCGGTGTGTTTTGCGCAAGATACTTCCTCGTGTGGATGAAAACCGATCCCGCAATCCTCGACAAAGCCACCGACTATCTGTTTATATACTTCATCGGCACTCCCGCAAACGTGCTTTACAACTTCGGCGCGTCCATTTTGCGGGCGAAAGGGGACACCAAACGTCCGCTTATATACCTCACGGTTGCGGGTATCGTCAACGTTGCGCTGAACCTCATATTCGTCATCGTTGCAAAACTCGACGTCGAAGGCGTTGCGATTGCGACGATCGTCAGCCAATACATTTCGTGCATACTGCTTGTCATCACGCTTATGAAAGAGGACGGATATTGCAAGTTGGTGCTCAAAAAACTGCGTTTCCACAAAAAAGAGCTTGCGCAAATCATCAAAGTCGGATTGCCGAGCGGCATTTTGAGCTCGTTTTTCTCAATCGCCAACGTGCTTATTCAAACCAATCTCAACGGCTTCGGATATTCGCTTGTCGCAGGCAGTTCGACGGGAAGCAATCTTGAAGGCTTCGTTTATACGTCTATGAACGCCGTTTCAAACGCAACGGTTACGTTCGCAGGGCAGAATTACGGTGCAAAACGCCCCGACCGCATCAAAAAAACCGCAATCGAGGCGTCGATAATGATTATCGTCATAAGTTTGCTTTGGACGCTTGTTTTGCTCACGGCAGGGCAGTATATCGCAAGGCTGTACACGCCCGATCCCGTTGTCATCGAGTATGCTTGCAACAGAATGAAAATCATTTTGCCGATCTACTTCGTATGCGGCATAGTTGAAGTTATCGTGGGATGTATGCGCGGAATGGGCTATTCGTTTACGCCGATGGTAGCCAACTTTTTCTGCATTTGCGTTTTCCGTATCGTGTGGATTTATACAGCGTGCAAAGCCGTAAATACGCCCGAAATGCTCTATTTGAGCTGGCCTATAAGCTGGGTGCTCAACATAATCGTGGACGGAATTATCATGCGTATAATCTACAATCGCGAAAAACCGAAATTGGAAATTGCGCAAGACGAATATTACAGAGATTTGCCCGTTTTGTGCGAACAAAATTGATTTGAAGTTTAAGCGAAAAATATTGTCGCAACAAAAAAACGCCTTTCTTTCGAAAGACGTTTTTTTTGTTGTTTTGGTTTTGGTAAAATTATTTTGCGATGTCGCGATCGAAGTTTTCAAGGCACTTGACGGATATAGCATAGCAATCTGCAAGGCATTCGGGATTGAGATTGTCGGCAGTGTCGCGCATGGTGTGATAATAGTCTTGAAGGTTGTGGTCGAGAGCGGTGATGCCTGTTGAGCGGAAACCTGCTTTGTTGAAAGCCGCATTGTCCGTTGCTCCGCCAAAGGGAGGAACCCACGTCTTTGTGCATTTGATGCCGAGCTCGTTTGCTGCCGTAATGAACGAATCGCTGACTTCTTTGTCCGACTTTACCGTGCCGTTGAGGTCGCGATAGTTGACGCCGAGGAATCTGCTTTCGTGAATTGTGTCGTAAGAGTATATCCAAGTCGGCACGTCGTCGAATTCGCCTTTGTGCGCTTCGCACCATGCCATTGCGCCGCGAAGTCCCGCTTCCTCGCTGCCCGAAATTATGACGCCGACCTCGGTGTGTTCGAGTTCGATGCCCTGATCTTTCATTGCTTTGAGGATTGCGATGCCCATATAGCACCCCGTGAGGTTGTCGTTTGCACCGTCCGTGATGGTGTTTTCGTCCCACATAAAATACATGCCTACAAGGCAGGGAACCATGACGAGAATTGCAATTCCCATCCAGAAAAGAACGGGACCGTAGAGTGCGACGTAGCCTGCGACGGTGTAGTCAACGACGGGTTGGCACTTGGTTGCGACTGCCGCCGCTATATTCAAGCCGAGCACCACAAGTCCGCTTACGACGCTTGTCACAAGGTGCGCAACGTGCGCCGTGCCGCCGAATTTGTTGTTGACGGGCCAGTTCCAAACCGCGTCGGGATGTCCGTTGAAGAAAACTCTGCCTTTCACTTCTCCCGTGCATTTTTTGATTGCAGTGACGCTGTGTCCCGTCTTCTTGGGGAAGCATTTGTCAACGAGTTTTTTGTAAAGACCGAATTGAACGAACAAAATCACAAAACCGAGTGCCGTCAGAATTGCGCCGAGTATCGGCAAAAAGAAGAAAAGAACCATGCCTGCAAGCACAAGCGTGATCGTGAAATAAATCCAACCGAAAAACGCGTTGGGGTGTTCGGTGAATGTTTCCACGTCCGATCTTTCGCATCCGCAGTCGTTTTTCAGGTAATCTGCCATGTACTCGCACGCCATTTTCTCGCCTTCCGAGCCGGGATCGCGCTTTGGCATGTCGTTGCAGATATGCGCGATTTCGTCGCACATAAACTTTGCGCTCTGCGCTTTGTTGTCGATAAGTTTTTGAAGTTTTCCCATAAACTTCTCCCTTGTTTTAAGATAATACAATTATACTATACGTTTGTTAGGCGTTTCAATATGCGATTTGCTCAAAACGCTCGTCAAAAATCGACAATTTATCTAATTTGTATGTTTAAATTTTTTAAATCGATCCTCCGTTTAGGCAATACGGCGCAAAAGTGTGCCCAGGTCGTTTTATTCTGCGGTGTAAAACTCGCTTGAAAAGCAACTTTTCCTCTTTTCTAAATAAAAGCGGTATGTTATAATATTTGTACAATATACGTGAGGCGAAACCATGCAAGAAAAATGTAGTTGCTCAAAAGAGCCTATCGGCATAATCCCTATTATGCGCGTCATCGACAAAATCGACGAGATGTTCGAAAAGGACGATTTGCAAGGTGCGAGGCGTGTGCTCGAATACTGGGAACAAGAAGCAAAAGCACTCGGCGATACAAAAGGACTGCTTGAAATTTTGAGCGAGCAAATAGGACTTTATCGCAAACTCGGTGAACGAGAAAAGGGACTTGAAGCAGTGGACGAAGCCCTTGCGATTTTGGCGTGCAAAGGAGGCGCGGAAAGCGTCAACGACGCAACGATATACCTCAACTGCGCAACCACTATGAAAGCGTTTTCAAGGGCGGACGAAGCGATAAAGTATTATGAAATCGCAAAACAACGCTATGAAACCTCCTTGCCCAAAGACGATTATCGCCTTGCGGGACTTTACAACAATTACGCCACCGCGCTGTGCGATTTGCACCGCTACGAAGAGGGCAGAAAGTGCTATGAAAAAGCCATCGAAGTGCTGAAAAACAAAGGCGGTTTTTGCGAGGTTGCGGTGTCCTACGTCAATCTTGCGCACCTTGTTTACGACGAGGCGCAAAGCAAGGGAGAAGAGTGCGACGACGAGATAGAAGCATTGCTTGACAAGGCGTATAAACACCTTGACGGCGCAAGTTTAACGCATGACGGAAACTATGCGTTCGTATGCTCCAAGTGCGCTCCTGCATTTGGATTTTTCGGCTACTTTATGCAAAAAGAAGAGCTTGAAAACCGCGCGAAACAAATCTACGAAAACAACAGAAAATGAGTTTTATATCGCAATAATGCGATTATAAAACGGCGATTGTGTCATATGAAGGGAATCGAACAAGCAAGAAAGTTTTATACGGAAGTCGGCATAAAGATGATTGCGGACGAGTTTGGCGATTATCAAAACCGCATTGCCGTCGGGCTTGTCGGGCACGGCTCTGAGTGCTTCGGATTTGACGACGAAGTGTCGCGCGACCACGATTTCGAAGTGGGTTTTTGCATGTGGCTGACAAAAGAGGACGAAGAAAAAATCGGCTTCAAACTTATGCGCGCCTATGACAAACTCAAAGAAGAATATTGCCTGAAAAACGGATTCGGCAAGCCTCGCCAAAGCGCAGGCGGAGCAAGCGCGCAGGGAGTTTATCGCATAGACGATTTTTATCGTCGATACACGGGATGCGACGGCGCGCCGCAAACGCTGCAAGACTGGCTCTATACGAGCTCGGTTTTCTTTGCAGAGGCGACGAACGGTGAAGTCTTTCGCGACGACTTGGGCGAGTTTACAAAAATTCGCAACGAGATTTTGCATGGTATGCCCGAGGACGTCAGAGCAAAAAAAATCGGTTCGTGCGCGCTCAAAGCGGCACAGTCGGGACAGTATAATTACGCTCGTTGCATAAAGCATGGTGAAGACGGTGCGGCGATGCTTGCGCTTTGCGAGTTTGTCAAAGACGCTTGCGAACTTGCTTTTTTGCTTGAAAAGAAACATATGCCGTATTATAAGTGGGCGTTCAGACAAATGCGAACTCTCGATAAGTTTGCCGAGTTGTCCATGCCGCTTGAATTTTTGCTCACCGCCGACAACGATGAAAAGGGAAAAGAACTCAAGCGCGAAATTGTCGAGGACGCGTGCGGCGCATTTGCAAAAGAGATAAACGAGCAATTCGATTTGGGCGTTGAGGGACGATATTTGGAGCCGTTCGGATATGCCATACAAAAGCGCATAAAGAACGCAGAAATCCGCAATTTACACGTAATTTTGTGAGGGCGATATGAGAGAAAAATCTTGCGGAACGGTGACGTTTACGAAAATTGACGGCGAAATAAAATATTTGCTCACAAGGACGGATTACGGCGTGTACGGATTTGCGAAAGGGCACGTCGAGGACGGCGAGAGCGAAAGGCAAACGGCAGTGCGCGAAACGTGGGAAGAAACTTCTATAAAGCCGAAAATCGTCAACGGATTCAGAAAAACAATCCAATACAAGCTCAAAAACGGCAACGACAAAACGGTGGTGTTCTTTTTGGGATACTTTGAAAATCAAACGCCGAAGCACAACGAAGGCTTTGAAAATATGACTTACGAACTCGTGCCGTACGACGAGGCTATGAAGTTGCTCACTTTCGACAACACGAAAAAGATTTTGAAAAGCGCGCACGCATATCTTGAAAAGCGTAGCGGCAAAAAATAATAAAACGATTATCTTTCAACCAACGCTTCCGCCGTCATCATCAAATCGTAGACTGGTTTTATCGATTCGAATTTATCGCACAAAAAATCTGCGAGTTTATCCGAAAAAAGCAAATCCGCGTTCGTTGAATTTGCAATAAGGCAAATATCCTTTTTTTCAAGCCAGCGACTTAAATC
>ENA-UAJL01000063-UAJL01000063.1-human-gut-metagenome-genome-assembly--contig:-NODE-63-length-11890-cov-3.719307_pt1 | contig 11890 bp, 10 predicted proteins | sample MGYA00244430_ERZ654415 | MGnify/ENA primary metagenome ERZ654415 (study PRJEB26926, sample SAMN06165114) | human gut metagenome | biome: ENVO:00009003; feature: ENVO:2100002; material: ENVO:00002003...
CGTGGGCTCGGAGATGTGTATAAGAGACAGATAAAGGATTGTTCCTCGGGGTCATAGCCGGGCCCAACCTGAAACAATCCTCCGATAGCCTGACATCCGGTTTCGATTATGTTCTCTACTACATTTGTCACTGGTGATTCCTTAACCTTTGCCGTTACAGAAATCGGTGCCGTTTGCTGAGGCTGTGTCTCTCTTATCCCAGCGTTCTTGGCAAAGAATTTGTCAAGACGCTTGTAGGAGAAAGCACGGTCAATCTTCGAGCCGTTGAATGTAAAATCGCCGTCTGAGAAGCGTATGCCCTGCGGTTTGCCTGTGTCGCGGTCGTTGTAAAATTCGACCGTTATACCTGCCGGAGCGAGGCGGCGACGGAATTCGTCCCACGATTTGCAGCGGTACATCGCCGCCTGAATCTTAGGCTTCATCTCGGCGATTGCATCCTCATACAGTTTCTTTTTAGGCGAATAAGTCAATCCGTATTTCAGCTTGATTGCCTTGGTAGCATCACGGCTTTTGTCAAAATTTTTACTTTCGTCAATGGCTTTACCGTGGAGATTAACGCGATTATAGACGATATGAAAGTGCGGAGAGCCGGTTTCGAGATGACGAACTATCAGATATTGCGTGTCCCGGATGCCCATACATTCCATATATTCTTTCGCCAACTGAACCATAAACTCATCGGTGAGACGGGGTAAATCTGCCCTGTCGAAACTCACGGCGATGTGTCCGATTGGTTTGCTGATTCTCTTGTTGAGACTCGCCCCGATGTCGAAACTGTCCACAATTCGGCGGTAATCGTTGCCGAGAATTCCATCGGAATCTATCACTCGCCAAGTGTCTGGGGTGAACTGTTCCTTGTCGTGAAACTCACGCATAACGTAGCCGACAATATCGGCTGCGGCTCCTTTTGCAAGTATTTTTGCTATCATAACAGAGAGGAATTTGATGTTTTCAACTTGCCGAGTGTGGCTAAAATTCCATCGAGACACGCCTCGGCTTTTCGTTTGGTCGAGGGCCATGCGTTAGCCTGACACGCCTTGACTTGAGCGTTCAGATTCTTGCCTTGATACATCAGTTCGCGTATCGCTTCACGTTCAAAATCGGTGAGACGACCAACAACCGAGAGCCGGAAGGCTGCGATCCTAAGCAGTTCGGCAATGCTGACACCTGCGGCTGCGGCCTTGGCTTTCACCTCACGCTCCTCCGCATCGGTAAAATTCACGGAGACTTTTCGGTCTCTCTTATCACTGGATTCTTTCTTTGGTCGCCCACGGAGTTTCACACCGGGAGCGTCCTGATTGAACTTTCTCATTCGTTTGTTGGGGATGGTGACCGCAGGGAACAGAGAGCGTCCTTCGGGATGCGAGGGGTTTCGGGTGGGAATTTTTCACCTCCCGAAACATACCCTTGCATCCCCAACTAATCCACTATCGTTTCTTAGTTGTGCACTGACGATAACCGCTCCCTGCGGTCGGGTTAAACATTAGAGTTTGCGCCAGATTTCGATGTCCGGGGAGTAGGCTCGCAGGTGGTCGGCGAGGACAGCGTTGATGTAGCTGGCGACTGTGGTGCCACGCTCGCCGAGGATGCGGGCGATGCGCTCAAGCTGCTCCCAGATGTCGTCCTCGATGTTGACCGGGTGACGGTTCACCACCTTTGCCGGAGTGAGAAACGTTGCCTTGAACTCGACGAAGTCCGATTTGCGCTGCTGCTTGCCGATACGCTGTTGCTTCGGCGGCTCGGTCGTTTCGATTACGGATGTTGCCTCGGTTGCCGTCTGCTCGTTGCCAAATAGATTTTCATTGGCAACGGCGTTGGGTGTGGTGGTGCTGTTAACAGCGTTGTCGCTGTTGACTGCGGGATTGGGGTTGGTGGAGTTATCTGATTTCATAATAAAATCGGGATTAAGGGTTGATACTTGGGGTTCGGGTGCATCAGTCAACTTTGTTGACTTGGATGCAGGGGTTGAAGGTGTTTTTGTGGTTTTCATTGTTTTGAGAGTGTTGAGGTTTTGTTGATAGCATCAATATCCGGGTTGTACCGTTCAACTGACACGAGAGTGAGTTGCAGGTCATCAATGAGTTTCTGCAACATGGGATTTTTTCTAATCATAGTTTGCAGCACGGCTTGGTCGGGTTCGATTTGCAAGAGGTAGTCTGCTATGTCAAGTCCTGCTGTTCGCTCGTCATCGGTGGCAACTTCTTCAAGGAAGTTGAAGATGCTTGCCTCGATACCGAGACTGCGTAATAAACTCAGCTTCTGCCGCCACTGGTCTGTCGCGCCAATATCGGGATACAGGATAACCTGACAGCCACGGAGAACACAAAGTGCGTCGGCATTGATGCATCCGTTTTTACCACCTGTTGCCAGCCACACATATTCCGGCAGGTAATACGCCGCTACAAGAGCGGTCTTCTCGCTCTCGACAATGGCAACCGGTTTGCCTCGGTTCATCTGCAAGAGGTGTTCGCCGAAAAAGCACTGACGCAGATTGAAGTCAGGCAACCGTAACAACGAGTGAACCCATGTCACATGATTGAAAGGCTCTTTGACACGTTTGCCGTTGTCAGCATTGTAGAGCATGACTTTTCCTGTACGGGTGTTGCCGTTTACATCGGTTTGCCAGAATACGCATGATCCGGGCCAGTGCTTTGAGGTGCCTACACGATAGTCTTTCATCAGTCGTAGGGTTTCCTCGGCTCCGAACTTGGAGCGGAGGAACAGATAGATATTGTTCTTCTCATATCCGTGCAGAGTCTGTGCAACAGTCTCTGACGCGATGAAGGATGTCGGCTTTTGCTGCTCGGTCGGCTTGGCTCGCCATGCTGACTGAGTAGTGTAATCGCCGTGTAATGACTTAGCCTCCGAATTGCGCTCAAAGTATTCCTTTGGTGTGAGATGGTAACCGCAACTCTGTTCATGGTCGCATCTGCCGACATCATCAGGAAACGAGATTTGTTTCTCGGTGTCTATGTAGCGACTAAAACAGCGTTTCTTGTGGCACGAAGGGCAACAGTGACGGCTTCCGACCCCTTTATAGGGCTGGAGAATGAATCTATGATTATTCATAGCATTAATTATGAGATTTGTGTGGTGCAGTTTTTGCAGTTTCCGCAGTTTGCCTGATAAAACTGCCGGAACTGCGGAAGCTGCATGGAGTTAGAGTTTAAGATATTAGCCATGCGAGGACTTCTGGAATAATTTGCCAAGATTGTTTTTTAGGAATTCCATAAAGGTGCGCTCTGCCATATCATTTGCCTTTGCAATGGCGATGCCTTCTCCGGTCTCAAATTCCTGAGGAAGTACGCTGACTATTGCCAACTGCTGTGCAGTGAGCGACAACTCCTTTAGGATTGTCTGAACCTTAACGGCTGATTCCTTGAAATATTCGGCGAGAGAAATGGCCCGCTCAACAGATATGAGGTCAATCATATCCTTTCCGGCATCATTGCACGCCCAGCGTGCCATCTGAATAATCAGACAGAAACGGATGGCATAAATCTGGAGTTTGCAGTAGATGCCGACAATGGTCTCGTTTGGCTCACGGTCGCAGATATCAGACAGTTCATGCTGCCATTTGAACAGACGTATCATCGCCTCCTCGGTAAACGGTATGGCTACCGGCAGAATGTCGTTGTTCTCATCAACGGTGCATTGCAATTCCATGAGCCTCGATAAAATTCGCTGCCATTCAGCGGCCACATCGAATGTCGGATGCTTCATCGACCACCGGGTAGAAGTTTCGTGGCGGAGCAGGACAAACAGAATGCGGTCAATGAAACCGTTGGCAGAGCGTTCACCTTTGGAAAGTTCGGAAAGAATGCGTTTTTGCATCGTGCCGATAACGGATACAAACGGACGCTTGATAAAGATAGAGCTACGCGAGCTTTTGCGGTCGGACATGGTAGGCTTGGCGCTGAACACCGACAGCCAGAATTGTTCCTCAGAACCGTTATTGTAACGGTTGAAATTCTTGACCCATGCCGAGAGTTCATCTGACAAGAGACATAGACCACGGCGATTCTGCGAATGGACGAGACTCAGACCTTCCGGGGTAATATCAGACACAAGAAAACGATGGCGGACAGGTTCACGGGGGCAGACCTCAATACCTTTTTCTGCACGTTCCTTCCGGCTCATGTCAAGTTGATCCTGATATTCCAGATACTGTTTCTCGTAAATCCGGTTCTGCTCGTAGTCATGCTCCACAAACGGACGCATTGCAAAACTCAGCGGATGGCTCTTGTTGGCACCGGGTCTTCCGATGAGTGCCATATACAAGATAGCACTCTCGTCCCAGCCTTCTTTCATTCGCGCAAGATGCGTGTTGCCTATCGCTACCGACACTGCCACCAGCATTGCAGCCGCAACATAATCGACTGGAAATCCATAGCAGTCGTTCACCTCCCTGATGATACGTTGGATTTTGGAGGGATAGAGGCTAATGGGAAATCCGCCGCCAGTGATTGCGGTGCAGTGGTCGATAGCTTTGTCGAGCACGAGCTGAGGTGTAAACACATCGCTCATAGGCTAACGGCTCAATCGATTTCGTCCGCCGGGGCGCAGACCTTTGTTCATCTCGGCAACCATTTCATTATACTTCTCTTGCTGAGATTTCGGTTTGCCGGATGCCATATATTCCAGAAGTTCGCTCTTGATGAATCGCCATGCTTTGCCTCCGGGATTCTTATATGCCGGGATTATTCCGGCGCGAGCCTTTTCATAGAGAGTGTTCTTGCACTCTCCGAGTAGTTTGCAGGCCTCCTTCGCAGTGATGAAAGGAGAACCGTCAGTTGATGGGGGAGCAAGTGCGTTGCGCAGCTCCCGCAGCTCATCTTGCAAGGCTGATACTCGCTCGATGAGATAGACTACCGCTTCGGGAAGTCTGTCGAAAGTCACGGGTGTTGTGAACATGAATGCAACCGAATCCTTAGGAAACCGTCATGCCGACGTGGCACATCCGGGCTAAAGATTCGGTTGCAAATGTATAAGGAGATAAATAGGAGAACAATAAGCTTTAATGAGCCTCAAAAGCATCTCCAAACCCTCTCCAAATCCTCTCCGATGGGGAAAAACGACTTCTCCAGCAGGAGATTTGTTGAGATCGGTGAATTTTAACCGGCGAGAAGTTCGTTATCAAGGCATCTTGAATTTTTGCCTTTTTTCATCTGCCGGTCAATGAAATTATCAAATTCCTCTTCAGTCATGGGTTCATCGTCTTCATCTTCTTCCCCATCATCATTAGAGTAGTCGTAGTCCTCGTTGTCCCATTCATCGTCGTCATCGGGTCTTTCTTCGCCTTCAAACAGCGGAGGCATTCTCACTGGTCGATTTTCTGTTTGGATTGGAGTAATGAGCTCTGTTTCCTCATGAGGAGTCTCGATTGTTTTAGCTACGGTCGCCGGTCCAGCGTCTTCAGAGATAAGACTTGCTTTTGTATTCTCGATTACTTCCGATTGTTGAACGTCGTTTGAAAGATGATACTCTTCAATCGAGAAATTATTATCAAAGCGTTCTTCGATTTTGATTACTCCCTGAAGTGGATTCTGCTTGAGTTTCTTTGGAAGCTGATTGTCTGAAAGACCATCGAGATGATAGTGGAAAGTGGTTTTCAGAAAGTGAGCGATGAAGTTGTTTTGTTTTCCGAAGAGTCTGCCCATATTCCATCCATAGTGCAGCAATGCCCATTTCTCGACCGGTGCGGAAACCTCGATTCTTTGAATTTTGACCCCGGCTTCAATATCTTCTGAACTTCGAGGATCCCAGTTGGGTGTGGAAGCTCTCTGAAATAATCCCAGACGGAAAAGAAGTGTCGTAACGTCTCGCTGTTTGATATAACTGCCAAGAACTTTCATTGTGTACTCACAAGCGAATCTGTACTTGGCGTCTTCCTGTGTTCTGACGAGTTCGCTTGCCGAATTTTTCATCTCGTTGATGTTTACGGATACAATGCCATCTTCGTCTTTTGTAATCGTTGCTCCGGTCGGAACGGCAACCTCACGTTTCAGGTCAGACATTACATTGCGCATTATCTGCTCTAAATCATCGCGCGATATAGGAGCCTGTTCAAGCGGAACTGTCGGTCGTTCTACGGATGTTCCTTCTGTGATTGGTTGGGACACTGGAACTTTTACCATTTCCTCTTTCCCCTTTTTCTCGCCGATTAACGGCATATCTTGACCAGAGAGAAACTCAACGAGTATTGCATACAGGGCAAGTCCGCCGATTATAATAAGGCAAAAGAACACATTGGCATTGAATTCTGATTCTCCTTTGGTCAGGATGGAATGGCGGATGACCAAAGCCGAAAATATATCGACTGCAATCACCAGCACAAGCAGCCAGGGATGATGGCCTTTGAATAGGTCTTTCATACGGTGGTTGTTTAATCTTATAAGTCTTAAAATTTGATGAGTTTAACAAACAAAGTTAAAACACTATGTCACTTCCTATTGTTCAGCAGAAATATAATAAAGCCATCCCACGGAATGCGAGATGGCTTTACTTGAAAGATAATGGATTATTTCAGGGTGATGGCATTGGATGCCTCGCGCTTCTTCTCGCTGACCACATCGGCATAAATTTGTGTGGTTCTGACGCTTCGGTGCGTAAGCATCTTTGAAACAACATATACGTCGATGCCCAACGAGATAAGGATGGTGGCGAATGAGTGACGGAGGCAGTGAAAGGAGAGTTTCTTCTCGATGCCCGCTGCCTTAACCCATTTCTTGAATGGTTGTTGTGCCATAGAGCGACGGAAACCCTTGAAGATAAGTCCTTCGCCACGCTCGCCGCAGTATTTGAGCGCTTCGTCGCTAACCGGAAGGGTGGCTTCTGTATCGGTTTTCTCAGTACAGAGCCGGATGCAATAGCCGCCATCAGGACTACGTTCGATATTTTCCCAGCGCAGTTGCAACAGGTCACTGAGACGAAGCCCGGTAAACAGCCCGAATATTGATGCTCGTTTGAGAATCGGCACCTCACATTCAGTTGCATCGAGAATCTTCATCTCGTCGAGAGTCAGATACTCCTTCTTAACCTCCTGCCACTTGATGCCTTCAAGGAAGTCATTGACGTTCTCGATGAGATATTTCTCCTTGTATGCCATTTTCAGCAGGCAACGGAATGTTGACCAGTAGCCCGCTGCCGAGTTGTTGGAGAGTGGTATCTTCTTATCCGGATGGCGCAGGTTGTGGGCATAGAGCAGATACTTCCGGAAGTCCTCGCACAAGCTGGCGGTAACATCGCCGAATGTGCAGCTGCCGCCGCAGAACTTCTTGAAGTGGAGATAGACGCACATCCATTTATCATACTTGCTCTTCGCTTTCTTCTCGAAGTAGGCGAGAAAGTCCATCTTCTGTTTTGACTTGTCAAGGAATCCGAACTGTTCGTTGATAAGGCTCTGATAACGGATGCAGCGGATAGCCTCGGCTTTCTCTTCCATTTCCTGATTGAAACGGCGTTGCATCTCGTTGGCAGGTTCAGCATAGATGACTATGCCGAGGGTTTCGCGGCGCGTCATCTTGTTGGTGTGGGGATTACGTATCGCCGGATAATAATCGAGGTAGAGCGATACTTTTCCTCCGACATAAGGACGGCGACGGAGGAACACTTTGGTGCAGGTGTTTGTCATTGCTTTATGGGGTTTGGGGTTGAAAATCAGTTACAAAAGTAGCGAGAGAAACAAAGGGGAACAATGCTGTCTCCGGCGGTTCCAATGTTTCTCAAAACCGTCTCCACTGGCTAAATCTCCGGAGAACCAAGCAGAGAATCAAGCTCAGAGCGGAGAATCAGTGTGTATTTGCCTTTCTTCTCACGGGTGATGTTGTGGTACTTCAGATAATGGTGAAGCTGGTCGCGGGTCAGATTATATTTCGCCATCGCTTCGGGATAGGTGTAATACTCCGGCGTTTTTGGTTCAGTCTCTCCCTTTGCCAAATCGAAATGATATTTGGAGTACATCACATAATTGCCTTGTTTCTTCTTCGGAATACCTTCTTTCGACACGAGCGTATAGATGGCAGACAGGGTCATGCCGTACTTGACTTGAATATCCGCCACGGTGTACCATTCGGATATTTCCTCCTTCGGCTGTTGATTGGCAAAATAGCGGTCGACATGGCTCCGACTCCAGAGCGTTTTACCCCGGCTTTGCGTCTTAGGCCAGCTCTCGCGCTCGGCAATCTTATACATTCCCGAATTGGATACGCCATATTTCTCCTGCACCTCCTTTGAGGTATAGAACTCGGTGATGGGTTCTCTTGCCGGCTTTTCTCGTTTGAGATATTTATGACCTTTTTCAAATAATTGGTCAATGTCTTGTCGGCGCACCAGTGTCTTTCCTTTGAACTGCACGGTTGCGATAGCGTTATCGGCAAAGTATCGGTAGATGGTCGCACGACTGACACCCAGCAATCGGTATACCTGCGTTGGGGAAAGAAACTCAAGTTTCTCGATTTCAACCTTACCTTCAACCTGTACTGAGTATTCAGCTTTGAACTCGTTGAGTTTCGCCTGCCGTTTCCTCTCCTTATAGGCAAGGCCGGAACATCTGTGACTACAGTATTCCGTGGTAGTTTTTCGTGCGACAAATTCATTGCCGCACCACTTACATTTTTTGATGATTTCAATATTACTGCTCATATTCGCTTTATTGGTGGTTATTTCGCCAGTTATTTCGCCGAAAGTGTATCATCGCGTCTCACTGCGTCTCATGGTGTCTCAAAAGTCCACGACCTTGCGGCACGCATTGACGGGATTGACCGATTTGCTACAAATCGGGTACAAAAACACAGGTAAAAAGGGATGAAAAGCGGTTATATTGCAGTATAGGTACGAAAAAAGTCGCCCGATAATGAGCGACTTTTCAATGTTTTACGCCAGATTGCACCAGTTGTCACCAATAGGCTACTTGCCGATGCAGAAGCGGGAGAAGATGGTTGAGAGGATGTCGGGAGTGGTGATGTCGCCGGTGATAGTGGAAAGGTGGTGGATAGTTTCACGGACGTCCTGAGCGACGAGGTCGGCGGGAAGGGCGGTCTGCAGGCCGTCGATTACGCGGCGGAGTGAGTCGGAGGCGTGCAGGAGGGCTTGATAATGGCGTGCGTTCGTTACGATGACTGCATCCCCTGAAGCAATTTCCGGAAGATTATTACGGTGATTTCCCGGAGATGTATTGGCGGAAGACCTCTCATTAGATGCGTCAGCGGAGGGGTTTTGATGTCCGAAGGCATTGGCGCGCAGGAGGGCGCGGAGTGCGTCGTGTCCTGTTCCGGTGGAGGCAGATATCGCGATGGCCGAACTCACCCCCGGAAGATGCCGGTAGCAATCGAGTAGTTTCTGCACCGCACCTGGGTGGATAAGGTCGATCTTGTTGAGTACCGCTATCACGACGCTATCGGCAGGAAGCCTTTTGGAAAGTTCATGGGCGAATTCTTCTGCATCGGAAGAACCGCCACCCGTTGGCGCCGGCCTCTCCCCTCCCCTACATTCCGTTTTTTCCAACGAGGAATCGACAACCCACAATACAATGCGGGCACGGCTGACTGCGGTCCAAGTTCGCTCTATACCGAGGTTCTCGATAGCGTCGGAGGTTTGTCGCAGTCCGGCGGTGTCGATGAAGCGGAAAGAAAGGCCGTCGACGACGGTCGTGTCCTCAATGGTGTCGCGGGTGGTGCCGGGGATATCGCTCACGATTGCCCGGTCGTCGTGGAGCAGCAGATTGAGCAGGGAGGACTTGCCTGCGTTTGGAGCTCCTACGATAGCCACCGGTATGCCGTTTTTGATAGCCTGACCGGTGGCGAACGATGCTGAAAGACTGTCTACGGTGGCAAGTGTTTCACGTGCGAGGGCGAGCAGACGGCCGCGGTCGGCAAACTCCACATGTTCCTCTGCAAAATCCAGTTCAAGTTCGATAAGTGAGGCAAGCTCTACGAGCCCGTCGCGCAATCGGCCGAGGCAACGGGAGAACGACCCGCGCAACTGCTGCTGCGCCACGCGGTTGGCTGCCTCAGATTCCGCTGCGATTACATCGGCCACCGCCTCAGCCTCGGCAAGGTCTATGCGTCCGTTGGTAAACGCCCTACGTGTGAATTCGCCGGCATCAGCCAGCCGACAGCCGTTGCGAATTAAAAGATTAATAAGTTCCGTCTGAATCCATCGCGATCCATGAACTGAAAATTCAACAACATCCTCTCCCGTGAAACTGCGTGGTCCGCGGAATAACGTCGCAACTGCCTGATCGAGCTCATTGCCGGTGGAAGGGTCTACAATCACGCCAAGATGAGCCGTATGCGAAGCCGCCTCGCCGAGACTTTTACCGCGCCACACGCGGTCAGCAATAGCGATGGCTTCAGGGCCACTGATGCGAATTATGGCGATGCCTCCGATGCCCGGAGGAGTGGAAATTGCGCAGATTGTCATGCTATATTCCTTTACACAAAATGTTTATCCCTTTTACAATTATCCTTACATTTCCCAACCGACTCGGTTATTTTCTTGGTTTAGGCGAACGGCTCCAACGCGCGAAATTGCATTGCGATTCCACGGCGGCCTCCACATCGTCGGGCAACGCGGCGAAAAAATCGTAGCCGGTGACTGCTTCTACTGAATCGACCGGAACGGCGCAGCGCTGCATTCCTCCTACAACGGGACCGTTGGGCATCAGGAATCCTATCGCCACCGGCGGGTCGGCATACGGCGAAAGTACGACTTTAAAGAACTGCCGCGGCACTGCCACACCTGTCTCGCCGATGCGCTCCACCGCCTCCCCTTTCCGGAAAACCGGTCCGCACACAATGATAACCGCGCTATCGACCTCGGCCCTTTGCCGACATTTCTCCTCAAGTTTCTGCCATGCACCGCGATTCAGTTCCCCCGCCTGCGGACATATGTTTGTCATCAGAAAGGACTCGCGCATGCTCTGGCGACTCCATTTCATATCGCCGGCCGGCGCCATATGGCCTCGGTCGTAGCCGCTACGACGATAGTCGGCCGGAGTTGCGCAACCCTTTACATTCTCGTCGACGGAGAATTGCGACTCACGCGCATGCAGCCCCGTGGTCTCCGACCCGAGAAGTTCCCAGGCCACCCAATTAGGCTCGTGGGTCTCGGAATTGAACGATACGGTCATCCCGGAATAGTCGATTATCTGCTGCGGAAGATCCTTGGGGGCAGCCACGGCAAGCAGCGAGCCCCCGGGCACGTCTACACGCTCCGCGCCGTCGGTCTGCTTTGCCGAGGCGACGAGCCACGTGATTACACCGATAACGACCACCGCCATTACGTAGGCGAGACGCCTGGTGGTATGTTCAGGATTACGACGTCCGGAAGCCGTGCGGCGCGGAGCCGACGGTCGGCGGCTTCGGCGCGGGGCGGGACGGCGGGAAGAGGGTTGAGCCATAACTTGCTTTTTGATTGCCCTGTCGGGATAAGATATATGTCAGCTGTTACATCACTATGGTTTGCTCCTTCGCGGCCGCAATGGCGATGCGGCCGCGATGAAACAAACCATAGCGCTATATGAGAGTCGGAAGCGGCTTCCCCGAAGAATCAGAGGATTGCCGAAATGTTGAAGTTCTGGAACTCGATGTCCTTGGCAGCCTTGGCAGCCAGCGAGCGGTCGAGCTTAACGGCCTGACGGAGGTTATTGTTTACCATCGTGTCGTTGTTGGTGCGCGCGCCCAGAATTGCTGTCAGGTAGTAGGTCATGGCGTTGGGGGCGGTAATGCCGGCAAGCGTCGACTTGGCTTTGCTATAATCCTTTGCGAGCAGCTGGGCCAGAGCGGCGTTGTTGGTCTTTGCATTGCCGAATGCCTTCACCGCAGCGGTTGCGTCGCCGGTCATCAGGTAGTAGGTACCCATCTGTCTCTTATACACATCTCCGAGCCCA
>ENA-UAJL01000068-UAJL01000068.1-human-gut-metagenome-genome-assembly--contig:-NODE-68-length-11743-cov-4.107118_pt1 | contig 11743 bp, 4 predicted proteins | sample MGYA00244430_ERZ654415 | MGnify/ENA primary metagenome ERZ654415 (study PRJEB26926, sample SAMN06165114) | human gut metagenome | biome: ENVO:00009003; feature: ENVO:2100002; material: ENVO:00002003...
ACGAGATGTCTTAGGGTCTCGTGGGCTCGGAGATGTGTATAAGAGACAGTGCCAAGACTGTATTATATAAAGTGGAATCAACCGCACAACCTGCAATGCCGCCCACGTATTCGATGCCGACGATACCGCTGTTGTCCGTTATGGAAAGTCCGCCATTGCTTGCAACTTTGAGATTGCTTATCGTTGCGCCGTTCAGATATCCGAACAAGCCGACGTAGTTCGTTCTCGCGCCGTCAACGTTGTAGAAACTGCCGACGTTGTAAACGTAGGTTATCGTATTGTCGCCGCCGTCAAACGTCGCGCTGAACGGCAATTCCGTTTGATTTTGCGTTGACCTCGTGCCGATGGGCAAGAAGTTGTAAACGCCGTCCGTGCTGATATAACCGCTCATATCGATGTCGACGGTGACAAGGAAATATGCGTCCTTATAATCTCTGCTCGTTGCCTTTGCCGTGGTTTGCGGAACAATACACACCCCTGCCGTAACGGTATTTTGAATCGAGTTCCACGCCATACCGCCGTTGACGATCTGGCTGAGGCGCAACAAATGTTCGGGTGTGCTTATGACGTACGGATTGTCTTGACTGCCCCAATCCTCATCGCTTGGCGACTTGTCCTTTTTCCAACCGAAATCGCTGAACATCGCAGTGTAATATTTGGTGATATTTCCGCTGAAATTGCCCGTGCCGCTTGCCGTCACGTTGGTGTCTACAACAGGATCGGCTTGACTCACCACGTTCACGAATGTGCCAAACGTATTGTTTGTATCAAGCGTACCCACGGTGTATTCCGTGCCTTGCGTGAGCACGGCAACCGTGCCGTTGTTATACTTGACGTACAGCACGAACTTGTCTGCCGCGTAGTTGTGTTGCGCATACACAAGCACTTTTTGCACGCCGGTTTCCTTCGATTGCAAGGGATAAAAACGCTTATCGGCATAACTTTGGTTGCCGACGTTTACGTTTGCAATGCCTTGATTGCCGACAATCAAATTCGTTGTTCCGCCAAACCACACGTTGCCGCTAGTGATGTTCGTCGCCAAACTATAAGGCACAATCTTCCACGTGTAGGTGACAACACTTTTCTCTGTATTCACATCAGAGCCTTTTTGATTAGGCAAAACGCTAGTGTTATAGGACAATCTATTTCCAACCTCATAGTTGGTTGTGTCTTTGATTGTGAATGTCCGAGTGTATGTATCTGCTGCAACACACTCAACGCCTTGTGCAATCTCATACGCAATGGTATCAATAACGTGCTGGTTTCCACGTGTATCAGGCTCTACATAAAACGTAATGCCATCTTGCAACTTCAAGCCTTGGTGCGTTGCATTGTATTCGAATGTATAAAACTCACCGCTTGGATTGAGGTCTGCGCCGGTCCAATAGTTGGACACAGTGAGCTTGTTTTTACGAATTTTCCACTCGAAAGTAACCGTCGTACCGCTCAAATCGGCATTATTATTGTTTGCATTTTGAAGTTTATAGTTTCTTGTATCTTTAAGCGTATATGTGCGCGTATAGGTTGCGGCATTGGTGTTTATCAAATCATTGCCTGTCACATCGAACAACTGCACATCACGAAGATGCTCGCTGACACTATCCAACCCCTGCACTTTTCCGTTGTAGACAAACTGCACTTTATCTCCGTTCCCTGTGCGGTCATAGAGGTTTGCGTGCAACTTGTCCGTCCACTCCCAACCGACGCTCAATGCGGCTTTGTCGATTGTATAATCAACGGCAATCTTTTTGCCTACAACAATATCCCCGATTTTAACAAAGACGGTGGTATTATATGTATCGACCTGTGTCGGATTTGTACTGCCTGCAACGATATTTCCGTTCGAGTCAAAAGCGCAAACAAAGATCTCGTTGTGGTTTTTACCCTTGTAGTCGAACACAATTCCGTACACGCTACCGCTTGTGCCGGGTGTTGTCACGTCACTTCTTGTAAAACCGAGTTGAGCGTTGTTGTATGTGTCTGCCGAAATGTCAATGGCTATTGTATTAACTGCGCAATAAATATCGCTTGCGGTGTTTGCGCCATACCAAGCAGTAATGGTGAAACTATCGGTATTATCTCGAATTAGAGCATTTGCTTGATTGCTGCTTTCGGTTTTATTTGGCGTCAAGTGTGTCGTGCTATTCGAACCCTTTTTCGATTCAAAGAATTGGCTTGCGCCCGGATTGACGCTCTCTTGCACTCTAAATCCATTGATATTCTTGGTAAGAATATCTGTCCACCCATATGTTGAATAATCGTCAATTATTGCGGGAACGTACCTATATTGTCCCACTTCCAATTTTCTACCGTTCGTTTTTATCTTGGTGCTTGACGCACTATCTGTGGATGCGCCGGGCAGAATCCAACACGAATCGAGAACACTTGTATCGTTGCCGGTAATATATCCGAGACTGCCTTTTGCGACATTGTTTTCATTCCAAACGCTATTGATTCTTCCTGAATGATAGCAATACGTGACGGTTGTGAGAGCCCCCGGCAAATATCCGATTATACCGCCGATTTGCGATGAACCGACAATAGTACCGCTATTGTAGCAATACGAAACCGTCTTGCCGTTGACAAGAAAACCGACAATGCCCCCTACGATATTCGAATTTCCCCACGAAGTCTCTGTTGTGACTGTACCGGAATTGTAGCAGTTGTTGACGTTTCCGGCTATCCAACCTGCAATACCGCCGAGATATGCGCCGTCGAGATTGCCGTCACCGTCAATATCTCTCGCTTTCGATGCTTTGACGGTAGCTGTATTTTTGCACGACACAATTGAACCACCGCCCATTTTGCCGACGATACCGCCCACCGTTGCAAAACCGCTCACCGCACCGCTATTTGTGCAACCGCTGATATCGCTGTGATCGGAATATCCGATAATACCTGCCGTTTCGTGCGTTCCGGTGATGGCTCCGCTGTTGATGCAGTTGGTTATTGCAACTTTGTGACCGCTGTTGTATCCGACGATACCGCCAATACCGTACACGTCGTTTGTGCTGTTCGACGTGACTGCGGCTTTATTCTCGCAACCCGAAATCACCATCTCTTTTTGAGAGTCGCTGTCCGCCTTGCCGATATAACCGACCAAACCTCCCACTCGCTCCTTGCCTGTGATTGTCGCATTTTTTTCGTTCACGCAATCCGTCAAAGTGATTTTGCCGTATGAATATCCCACAAAACCGCCGACGCCTTTATTGTCCGCCGAAGACGTTGTGCTAATCTTGCCGTTGTTGGTTGATTTTTTCGTTTGACCGTTTTCGTCCGTATAACTCGTTATAGTGACGGTTGCGCCTGCGTTGACGTACCCCACAAAACCGCCCGCACTTGTACGATTATTGTCGCTTGCTTGACTTGTCGTTGTCACGGTTGCGTTGTTGATGCATCCCTCTATTGTAAGGTTGCAAGGTAAAACAAGCGTGTTGTCCTGATAAACACCCTGCGCAAAACCAACGAAACCACCGACTTGATGCGTTCCGCTTATAGTGCCGTTTACGGTGCAGTTGCGAATTGTTGTGGTACCGTTCACCGCACCGACAAGGCCGCCGGCAGACGTTGCGCCTGCATTGTTTGCGACGTTGACAGTTAGATTTTGAATCGTTGCGCCGTTCACGTAACCGAACAATCCCGAATACTGTCCGCTTGTCTTCAAATTCGAAATAGTATGATTTTTTCCGTCAAAAGTACCGGAAAATTTGGTTGACGAGTTGCCGATCGGCACGCTTTGCTCCGACGTGGCGTAATTGAACTTAAATTCGCTTGCTTGCCACGTTCCGCCCGAACACGTTGACGTGATACGGAATCTGTTGTAGCGTCCCGCTCTTCCCGCACCGTTCATACCGGTGACGTCAACTTGCGTATTATTTGTTGTTGGCCAACTTCCGTTGCTTCTCTCGTCAATAACGTACCAATTCGAGCCGTCCGTCGAACCTTCTATCTTGAAATAATTCGGATTTCTGCCCGTGTTTCCGGAGGTATCGTTGCCCGTCCACCAGCTGTAACTATTGACAATGATAGGCACGTTTGTGCTGACGTATATCGTGACAGTCTTTGCATTATTGCTTACGCACAATTTTGACGATGACGTGTTGTTGTCGAACAACTTATCTGCCGTTTCGCCGCCGTTTCCTGCAGGAGAACTGCTTATGTTTGAATACGAAAAACTGCTCGTGTACGTCATCGAAATATTACCGTCGAGCACGAAATATGCGTTTGCAAAGCTCTTGTTTATTGCTTTGACATAGGGATAGTTTGTTGCATGATAAATGCTGTTTACGGCACTACCGCTTGCCACGATAGCGGACAATCTTTCAAGTTGCGCCTGTGTGCGAATGACGTATGGATTGTTTACGCTACCCCAAGGATTTTTTTCTATATCCGTCGTGCCGTACACGCCGAAATCGCCCTCGTTTACGGTTATGGTAAATGTATATGAGTTGTTAATTTTATAATTGCCTGTTACGTCGCTTCCGTTTGCAACAATTCGAATATTCGTATATGTAATAGTGTAAGTTCTGCTTCCGCTTGCAGGAATCGCATCATAAAAATTGTACAATGTCTTGTCCGAAGTGACAGAGTGCCCATTCACTATATTCGACAAAATATCGGCGATATCGGGACTTAAAATCCTTGCGCCGTAATAATACGTTGCAGAACTCGAATTTTGAGAAATAATGCGTGTGTTTATCGTCCAGCTACCAAACAGTTTTCTTCCGACAACGTTGCCGTCTACAACAACGTCAACTATGATTGAATACGTGCCTGCATTCATCTTTCCGTCGGTTGCAGTGCCAGCATAATTTGCGTCGAAATAGAACGCAGTGGCTGTAAACGGGCTTGCCGACACATTGTCTATCGTTTGATTTGCGCCGTTATACGTCTTTACGTTGGCAGCACCGTTAATATTTTTTATTTGAACGTAAATGTTGCTTGAAGTGTTTGCGTTATACCAATACGTCAACGTTGCATCTGTTGTCTGTTGTGCCGAAGCACCGTTTGCGTTTGCCGTCAATGCGCCGTCAATTTTCGCAGGTACAACAGAGGTTGCACCATTCGATGCGGTTGCCGATGCCAAAAACTTTCCGTTATTTACTGTTGCAGTTGCCTTAAATCCGTTGATATTGATTGTCAGAATATCCGTCCAAACTTTTTCGGTGTATCCGTCAATAACCGCCGGTGCGACATCGCCTACCGAAACAAAAACTTTTCCAACGTTACTAATTGCAGGATTAGGGTTGCTGCACGTTGAACCATCGTTTGCTTTCGCATTTATTGCCCAAGAATTTGTTGCCGTTCCGCCATAACCGGATATTGCACCGATATGTCCGGTGTCATAGCGATGTTTTCTTTGTCCTTGTACGTCATAGCAATGATCAATCGTGCTTGAAGAGTTGCCGACAATACCGCCGAGATAATCGTTGCCTTCTATCAATCCGCCGATATTTGCGCAGTATGAAACTGCCGCTTGTGCAAAACCGACAATGCCGCCGACATAGTTAGCATTGCTCAAATATCCGCCGCTTGTGGATAATGCCGAAATATGCCCTGTGTTGTAGCAATTTGAAATACTCGCATTTGCCGACGTATAACCCGTGATACCACCGACGAAAACGCCTGTGGGAGAACCTGTGATTTCCCCTTGCGAAGTTGTTGCCGTGCCTCTAACGTCACCGGTGTTGTAGCTATTCTCAATCGGTGCTTGACATCTTCCGGCAATACCTCCGACCGATGTACCGCCAACGACGTTTCCGCTATTTGCAGCGTTCTTGATAGTTCTATCCGCAAAACCTGCAATACCGCCTACACTCGCTCCCGTACCTCCGTTGACGTTGCCCGTATTGGTGAACGTTCCGTAAGTTCCGTTCAAATTCCACTCGCCGTGCCATTGTCCGACAAGACCACCAACCATATTTGTGCCATTGATTGCACCATCGTTGATTATTGTGCCGTAAATCTTGCCCCTTTGATTATCTGGGTTGTATCCTACAATGCCGCCGACTTGTTCTCTTCCCGTAACCGTTGCACTATTTGCGCAATTGAAGATTTCGCCGTTTTCCATGCACCCGACAAGACCGCCGGTTGCATTTCCGCCGACGATTGTACCGGCTGTTTTTATGTAAGAAATGCTTGCACCCTTGACATAGCCAAACAGACCGACGTTGCTCACGCCGCTCTGTTGAATGTTGAGATTGATTGTCCGCATGGTGCGATTGTTTGCGTCGCTATCGTTTCCGCCAAAAATCGTACCTGCAAAATAATGTGTGTTATCTTTTCCGATAGGCACAAGCGCGATTTGCGCATCTACCCCCAAATCTGCCGCAACCACAAAATAGCAATCTTTGTAGGTCTTGTCTGTTGCAACGACCTGCTCTGCAGTAACCCCGTCACTTCCGACAATGCTATTGAGAGCGTCTCTGCCATTGACGATAGCCGACAAGTTTTTCAAATGCGTTTCATTGCTTATGACTTATGGGTTTGTCACACTTCCCCATTTTCCGGTGCCGCCTTGAATCTTGCCAAAGTCGCCCTCGATAATTTCAAAAGGCAACGTAACAGTACCTCGTGTTTTTCCGTCTTTTGAAACTTCAATGATTGCAGAATATACGCCAATCGTTATCGGTTGAGCAATCTCGCTTCCGTTTGAATTTCTGTATGAAACTACTGTTGAATATGAAGAATCGACGGTATGAGTCAAATAACCGCCGCGACCTTGCAAAACCTGCAAAACCTCATTGTTATATTGCGTATAATCTTTTCCATTGAAAGTAAACGAAATGCCCTGATATTGCGCATACAACGTTGTTGTCGTTTGTCCGTTTTGCAAATTCGATCTCACAACGTTGCCAAAAGTGTTTGCGGCGGTGCTCGTTCCGGTGCTTGCTCCGATTGCCATTGCAATGCCTGATCCGTTTGCGCTAGTATTCCACCCTGTAAAGTATTGTCCGTTTCCAACATAAAAATCAGACGTTATGTTGGATGCTGCCATATACTTATGACTGGTGTTATTAACTGTTGTTGACGAGTTGATGCCATTCTTGCTGTATGAAATGTTATACGATTTAAGTTCGCGAGTTAATGTGACTTTTACATTCGAAAAAGTTGCTATACCAAAAGCTCTTAAAAATACGCCCAAATATCTGCCTTTACATGAAAAATAAATTCTTACGTATCGACCCGATACTTTTTCTGTTAAGCTAACATTTGACGTGCCTGATCCACCGTTGCCAACTCCTTCACTTTTATTCGGAAGCGCAACAACTTCATTATATAAGTCATCAGCCCCTTTATTCCCGTCAAAATCAGAGAACTCACTGCTCGATGAAGTTATAGCCACATAAGCGGGATTCGTTGTTGCACTCAAAGTTCCTGCAACGTTTATTGAAATAGAATCACTGAATTTGGAATAATCACTTCCAAGATCAAAATCAAACCATGTTGTAGCATATCTTTGCACACCATGACCACTACTATCACCCATCATCCACCGACCACCTGTCGAAGCATTACCTGTAGTCCATGTTAAATCAGATGTATCGTCAATCAGATAGCTTCCGTCATCGCAAACATATCCTTTTTTCGAAACATCCGGATTTATATTCCATGACGTAACTGTTGGATTTGATAAGCCAATTGAAATATTAGATCCAGCAGCATTTGCCGCGCTCGCCACGTTTGATTGGATAATGCCGTTTTGTTGGAGTTCGTTTTCAATGCCGAAAGCACCGGAGAGCGTGCCGGCAAAGACAAGGACAAACATCAGCGCAAGCAGCAAGCCGCTCGCTGTCCATTTGAGGCAGTTTTTCACTCGTTTTTGTCCGTTGTTCCTTGCGTTTTTCATATGTCACTCTCCGTATATGCGCCCACGCCGCATTTATTTTATATATTTTATAATATATATACATCTCTCGCAATCATTTTATTGGACATTTTGAAAAATTAATTTGTTTTCGCTTTTTTGCATACTTTCCCTTGACAGTTTTTCGCCAAATGGTTTACCATAAATATACCCCCACAGGGTATATAAAAACACCCCCGTTTGTCATTGCGAGGAGCAAGGCGACGCGGCAATCTCCGGGGACGGATACACTTTCCCCGTTTGTCATTGCGAGGAGCAAGGCGACGTGGCAATCTCCGGGGACGGAATGAAAACAACAAGGACAATCTACAACATCAAAAGGAAAATATCAAAATGGACGACAATCAACAATGCACGGCATGTTGCTCGTGCTGTTCGCATCAAAAGCACACTCCCCGAAGCGAAGAGCAGCTCAAATCTCTCAATTCACGGCTCAACCGCATCATCGGGCAACTTGGCGGCATAAAAAACATGCTTGAGGACAACCGCTATTGCGGCGACATACTCATACAGCTCTCGGCGGTGCAAAGCGCGCTTGAAAGTTTCGGCTACGAAATTCTCGGCGAACACTTGAGAACCTGCGTGGTTGAAAACGTGCAGTCGGGCAATACTCAAATACTGGACGAAGCCCTCGCCCTCATCAAGAAATTGAAATAGTTGTTACGTTTCGCTCCCGCAAGATTGCCACGTCGCAACTCTCGTTGCTCCTCACAATGACAAAATGGAAGATTCTATTTTTTCCTTGTCATTCCGAGGGAACGCAGTGACCGTGGAAATCCGGCCGTCAGGCGCAATCGAATCGGGTGTGGGTGTCCCACCCCTCTGTCATTCCGAGGGAACGCAGTGACCGTGGGAATCCGGCCCTCAGGCGCATTTCGCTCCGCTAGATTGCCACGTCGCAACTGTCGTTGCTCCTCGCAATGACAAAAGGAAAAATTGAAAAACACACAAATAGGTAAAATTTATGGAAAAACAAAAATTCAACGTATCGGGCATGTCGTGTTCGGCGTGCTCGGCAAGAGTGGAAAAGGTCGTGGGCGCGCTTGACGGCGTAAAAAGCGTCAGCGTGAGCCTTCTCACCAACTCTATGGTGGTGGAATACGACGCTCCCCTCACCGCAAAAGACGTATCCAAAGCGGTTGCCGACGCAGGCTACAAAGTGACGCTTGCAAGCGACAAATCCGAAAAAAAGGACAAGATGAATCCCATTCTCGTCATGGTGATTCGCCTTGTGGTATCGATAGTGCTTCTCATACCGCTGATGTATGTATCCATGGGCGTTGTGATGTGGGACTGGCCGCTTTCGTTTGCGGACAATCCTATGGCGATTGCCGTGTACGAACTCGTACTTTCGCTTGTTATCATGGTTATCAACGGCAAGTTTTTTGTCAGCGGAACAAAGAGCCTACTCCACCGCGCGCCCAATATGGACACCCTCGTATCCATGGGCAGCGCAATATCCTTCATATACAGTGTCGCACTGATGATACAAGCCGCAATACGCCCCGAGCATCTTGCGCACCTTGCGCACAACCTCTACTTTGAATCGGCGGCGATGATACTTGCGCTGATCACTCTCGGCAAAACCCTCGAAGCATACAGCAAGGGCAAAACCACTTCCGCAATCAAAGGGCTTATGAACCTTGCCCCTAAAACCGCGCATGTGATTGTTGACGGCGTTGAAAAAGAAATTCCGGTATCCGACCTTCAAGAAAACGACTTGTTTGTCGTACGTCCGGGCGAGAACTTTGCCGCCGACGGCGAAATAGTTTCGGGCAACACTTCGGTCAACGAATCTTCCGTCACGGGCGAGAGCATGCCGGTTGAAAAAGCAATCGGTTCGCAAGTCATATCCGGCACGACAAACATCAACGGATTCGTCACGGTCAAGGCTAAAAAAGTTGGCGAAAACACCACCCTTGCAGGCATCGTAAAACTTGTCGAAGACGCATCGTCATCAAAAGCTCCAATCGCAAAAACGGCAGATAAAGTGTCCGGAATATTCGTACCAACCGTCATTTTGGTTGCATTGCTTGTTTTTGTCGTGTGGATAAGCGTGACGAAAAATATCGAAATTTCACTCAAACACGCCATCAGCGTTTTGGTGATAAGTTGTCCTTGCGCGCTCGGACTTGCAACCCCCGTGGCAATCATGGTCGGCAACGGCAAAGGCGCAAAAGCAGGCATACTTTTCAAAACCGCAACCGCCCTCGAACAAGCCGGAAAAGCAGATATAGTAGTGCTTGACAAAACGGGCACAATCACCAAAGGCACGCCCGTCGTCACCGATGTAAAAACGCTTTCGTCATATTCGGAAAACGAACTTGTTTTGCTTGCCGCACGACTTGAATCGGGCAGCGAACACCCCATTGCGTCGGCAATCGTAAACCGCGCAAAACAAATATCAAACACCGAAATTTCCCCTGCCGACAGTTTTGAAAACTTGTCGGGACACGGCATAAAAGGCACCCTCGACGGTCTTACCGCCCTCATAGGAAACGCAACTTTAATGCAAAAAAACGACATGCTTTCGCCCGAAGCGCAAGAGGTCGGCAACGAGTTTTCAAAGCAAGGCAAAACTCCTCTCTTCTTTGCTTTGGACGGCAAAATCGTTGGTATAATTGCCGTTGCGGACGAGATAAAACCCGACAGTGCGCAAGCGATTTCCGCTCTCAAAAAACAAGGTTTGCGCGTGATTATGCTCACAGGCGACAACGCATTGAGCGCAAAAGCAGTTGCGGATAAATGCAGTGTCGACGCGGTCATTTCCGATGTTTTGCCGAGCGACAAAGACAACGTTTTGTCTGCTCTCAAAAAGTACGGCAAGGTCATAATGGTGGGCGACGGAATCAATGACGCACCCGCACTCTCCCGCGCCGACATCGGAATTGCGATAGGCGCAGGCACGGACATCGCAATCGACAGCGCGGACATTGTGCTTATGAAGTCATCCCTTTCCGATGTCGCAAAAGCAATCAACCTTTCAAGACGTACCCTTCTCAACATCAAAGAAAACTTGTTCTGGGCGTTTATTTACAATGTTATATGCATCCCGATTGCGGCAGGCGCGCTGTCTTTCGATCCTGTCAACATAACGCTCAATCCGATGATAGGAGCAGCGGCTATGAGCTTGTCAAGCGTATGCGTCGTCCTCAATGCATTGAGGCTCAATTTGGCAAATTTGAACAAGGAATCCAAGCGCAAAAAACCGCCCGTAGACGTGGACGTAGAAGAGGTAAAAGCCGTCGTAAAAAATCGCAAAAATCAAAGCGAATCCGTAGCGACTTCACCGCAATCAACACAAACGGAAACCGCAATCGACATCGCAAAGGGCAATTGCTCAACCGACGAAAGCAACCGTCCCGACACGTGCGACGCCGCTCAAATCGAAACGGAAACAGACAAAAATAAAGGAGAATATATTATGAAAAAAACAATTTCAATCGAAGGCATGATGTGCATGCACTGCGTCAAACATGTCAAAGACGCACTCTCTGCGGTTGACGGAATATCCTCTGTCGAGGTGTCGCTCGAAAACAAAAACGCAATCGTAACGCTCACAAAAGACGTTTCCGATTCCGCTCTCAAAGCCGCCGTCGAAAACGCAGGCTACGACGTGACGGATATAAGATAATTTTTTCAACGACAAGCAAATTTTACCCAACAAAAAAACGACGCCTTCCGCGTCGTTTTTTCTTGTTCGAAGCGTACTTATACACGACATGTGCCTATTCGAAAACGGAATTGGAGTCGCAAGGCGACGACCGTAGCGAGCGCCGAGCTTGATGGTTAGTACGAGAATGCGTGGCATTCTGTTGCGAAGCCGCCACGCAGTCGAAGTGGCATAATAAGAGAAATGTCCTTATTTATGCGAGA
>ENA-UAJL01000073-UAJL01000073.1-human-gut-metagenome-genome-assembly--contig:-NODE-73-length-11310-cov-4.072412_pt1 | contig 11310 bp, 5 predicted proteins | sample MGYA00244430_ERZ654415 | MGnify/ENA primary metagenome ERZ654415 (study PRJEB26926, sample SAMN06165114) | human gut metagenome | biome: ENVO:00009003; feature: ENVO:2100002; material: ENVO:00002003...
TACGAGATGTCTTAGGGTCTCGTGGGCTCGGAGATGTGTATAAGAGACAGGTTGACCACCGTGCCGTCGGATTTCTGATACGAAACCAGTGTATAATAATAATCATCGCCCGGAGGATTCTTCCAGCTCATTTTTACCGATCCGATGAAGGGGGTGAAATGAACTTCTGTAACGTTGCCGGAAGAGGCGGCAACGTCGTTGGTCTGATCGTCGGAACATCCGGTGAGCATCATCAGCATCAGCAGGCTGATGAGCGGCATTAGATATATTTTACGCATTATCATCTGTATGCTTTTATCGGTTGTCTGTGAAAATGTTGCTGAGATTGTTACCATCCGGGATTCTGCCAGTTTGCACCGGTGAAACCTTCGATTTTGTCGACTTCGGTCTGATTGATGGGATACATCAGATATTTGTCGTCGCTGAGGTTGCGGTCCATCATCTTGACGCGGCGGTAGTCGTAGGTGCCATCGGAAGCGCGGGTGATTTTCATGCCGGTGACCACGGCGTCGGTCTTGTCGAGGATTTTCCAGCGGCGCACGTCGAAGAAGCGGTGCTCTTCGAAAGCCAGCTCGATGCGGCGCTCGTTGCGGTAGCGGAGTTCGAACTCGTCGCGGCTCATGCCGCGTGCCAGCGCGGGCATCCCGGCGCGGGTGCGCACGGCATTGACAGCCCCGCGGGCCGAAATCGCAGATCCGCCAACTACCGACGTATAGAGCACGTCGGGACCTTTAGCCTGATATGCAGCCTCGGCGAAGTTGAGATAGAGCTCGGCCAGACGGAAGATGCGCATGAATCCGTCGCCGTCGATGTCGATGCCCGAGCGGTAGTCGTTGAATTTTCGGAGGTAATAGCCGGTGCGCGTGAAGCGCGTGTCGGTAACACTTTCGGAGATGCCGCAGTTGCCACCCACGTAGGTCTGAACCAGAGTCATGCGGTCGTCGAGATAACGGCGGCAGTCGTTGTAGTAAATCGAGGCGTAGAAACGCGGGTCGCGGTTGGCATAAGGGTCGGAGGGGTCGTAGAGCTTGTTGGCGGGATTGTAGTTTGGCACGAGATGGTCGGCGTCGACATAGGGATTGGCAAGGTCGAGCACGGGCTGCCCGTCGGATGTCTCATAGGCGTCGACAAGTTCCTGCGAGGGGCCGGCACCGGCTTTTTCCATGCCGGCGGTGATAGGTGTGCCGGCAAGTTTCCATACGTTGGTGCGCGTCGAGGTAGATTCGAAAATTGTCTCCTTATCCCACGAGCGGCTAGGGTCCGACCGAGTGAAGAAATAATACTGGTAGGCGTTGAGTGCCGTAGTTGCGTCGGGCTTGGTATCGTAGAGGTGGAATCCGTGAACCAGACACTGGTCGAGAGCCTCTTTGGTGATTTCGGCTGCCACCTGCCAGCTTACGGTGCCGTCGCTCCAGAGCGGGCTGGCGGCGTAAAGTACCGTTTCCGACATTACGGCATAGGCAAAGGCGCGGGTGATTTTGCCGCGCTCGTTATCGTTGATATTCCATCGGAAACCGAAGTTGCCATCAGGCTCTTCAACTGCCAGCGCCCTGCGGCATTCGCTTACTATAAAGGCTGCCACCTCGCCGAATGTGGCACGCTTATCCTTCGAATAATCGTGCTTCGTGCCGTAGGGCACCCTCACCAGAGGCACCCCGCCGTAGCGCTTTATGAGCTGAAGATAGTAGAAGGCGCGCGCCACTCTCACCTGAGCTATCCAACCCTGCTTTTCGTCATCGCGAAACTGATACGTGGCGTATTCAGGGTCTTCGATATACGATAGGAACGTGTTGCAGTGGCGGATTGCCTGATAATAGTATGTCCAGCAGTCGCCCTCCCACGCACACGACAGCGGATTGTAGGTCGTCGACGTGTAGCCGCGATACCACCGCGAAACGGGTCCGTCGGCGTAGTCGCTTGCATCGTGGGCTTCATCGCAAAACGAAGCCAGCGGGGTGTTGCTGTAGAGAAATCCGATCTGTGGCACATATCCGATACATCTGTTGTAGTAGTTGACCGTGCGCTCGTAGTGGCCGAAGATATCTTCGTAGCCTACGCGTCCGTCCGACTGTATGTCGAGATCAGCACACGAGCCCAGGGCTGCAGCGCAGATTAGGAGAATTGCTGTTTTAAAAAGTCTGTTCATCGCCGTTGTCCGTTAGAAGGTTAGTTGAAAACCGATGTTGTAAACACGGTAGGGCTGGAAAGCATTCATAGTGCCCACTTCGGGGTCGATATATTTCGATTTCATTTTGTCCCACGTAAGAAGATTCTGTCCGCTCAGGGCTATTCTGATTTTCTCAGCACGGATTTTGCGCGAAATGGAAGTCGGCAGGGTGTAGGCCAGTTCGAGATTCTTCAGGCGGAAATAGGAAGCGTCCCAGATGAAAAATTCGTTGGGCACGTGGTTGGTGGTCTCGTTGAGCGACAGGGCCGGGTAATCTATGGGCTCGCCGTTGTTCCAGCGCTCTGCGGTCCAGGCGTTTTCGTGGATGTCGCTGAAAACGCCCTGATAGGTGTTCTCAAACACGCCTACGCCGCTCACGGTGCGCGAAACCTTGCTCACGCCCTGAAAGAGTACGTTGAGCTCCAGACCTCTCCAGTTCACCCCGGCCGAGACGGTATAGGTGTGCTGGGGAATGTGGCTGTAGCCTATGGGAGCCTTGTCCTTTTCGTCGATAATGCCGTCGGAGTTGAGGTCCTGATAGATGAAATCGCCTACGCGCGGGCTGCCGAAGCTGTATTGTAGCCCCTTGGCATCGAGCTCCTCCTGGAAATTGAATATGCCGTTGCCGTTGCTGTAGTCGATGAGGTAACCCCAGCACTGGCCGAAGGTATAGCCTTCAGTGCGGTAGCGGTAGGCATAGTCGGCTGCGTTGGGCGATTCGCCCACGTTTATCACCTTGTTTTTGTCGTAAGTGAAGGAGCCGCCGATATTAAACGTCCAGTCGCCTATGGTTTTGGCGTAGTTGGCCGTGATTTCATACCCGTGGCTTTCCATCCGGCCGTCGTTGGTGCGCGGATACTGGTCGAGAGGCACACCCTGATAGATGGGAATGTTGCCGGAACTGTTGATGAGCATGTTGTCGCATATCGACTTATACCAGTCGAACGACACGTGGAGCCCTTTGAGCACGGCCAGGTCAACGCCGTAGTTCTGCTTTTTCATCTTTTCGGCGCGCAGCAGCGGGTTGCCGCGCAGCCCCTCGTTGCCGTTTACGTCAAGATAGTCAAGATAGAGGAAGCGCACGTTTCCCAGCTGGTCGTTGGCCGTGATGCCGTAGGAAGCGCGGAGTTTCAGCATGTCGAGCCATGTGAGACCGCGCATGAAGCTTTCGTCGGATGCTATCCATGCGGCCGAGATGGCCGGGGTTGCCATGTAGCGGCGGTCGGGGTGAAACTGTTCCGACCCGGCATACCCGATGTCGCCCTTAATGAAGTAGCGGTTGCGGAATCCGTAGGTGGCCGTTACGCCCATGCTCTCCTGCTTGTAGGCCATATTGCTCTTCTGGAGTTCCTGCTGCTGATAGAAAATATAGGCCATGGCGTCGACCAAATGGTCGCCGAAGGAGCGTTTATACCTGGCCTGACCGAAAAGGTTCAGGTTATAATCCATCGTGGAGGCCTTGCCGTAGGAAAGCGGAGTGTTGGTGGCCGACCCTTGCTGCACGAAGAAGAAATCGCTCATCTCCTGGGTGCGTACCCATCGCGAGAAATCCTGCGTAGTGGCTGTCTGGTTGAGCGTGCTGGTCTGATAGGCCATGCTTCCGCTCAGTGAGAGACCTTTGGTGAGAAATCCCAGGTCGAGGTTCAGGCCTGCCTGTGCTGTTACGTTGATATGCAGATTGTGGATGTAACCGGAGCGGTTAAGCATGCCGTAGACCGGGTAAGTCTCGTCGTCGTGGGTTACTACCTGATTGCCGTTCTCATATCCTTCTCCGTTGGGAGTCAGCGGACCATACATCGTAGGCGGCAGATTGAAGATATGGTTGTATATGGCCGCGTTGGAAAATCCGGTAGTCTTTTCGTTTTTCACATTGCCGGCCAGACGCAGGAACCCCGACAGATAGCTGTTGAAATTCACGTCGATGTTCGAGCGGAAGTTAAACCAGTCGTTGGCGGGCTCCGGGTTATACTTTCTGTCGGGCTCGTCGACAGTCTTGAAGGGAGAGCTCTGGTGCATGTAGTTGATATTGGCGAAATAGAGCACATTTTGAGTGCCGCCCTGCACGCTCACTCCGGCGCGCGTCATGTAGGTGATGTCGCGCATGAACATATCATACCAGTTGTTGTCGGGATAGAACCGGCTACCGCCTTCGGTGAATTTCTCCGTGTCGGTTTTGGAGAACTGGGAGTAGGGACCGAACCCGTCGTTTACGCCGGCCTGGTTGCGCATGGCCACGTATTTGGCCGAGTTGATGTATTCGGGTTTGCGGGTCATCTGCTGAAATGACTGGTCGAAGGTCACGTGGACTTTCGGCGCGCCATAGGCGCCGCGTTTTGTCTTGATTGAGATAGCGCCTCCGGCGCCCTGCAGGCCGTAGATTGACAGAGCCGCCGCATCTTTGAGCAGTGTGACCGACTCAATTTCCTGCGGAGTGATATATACGTAGTTGGTGTTGGGGCATACAATGCCGTCGAGAATAATCATCGGCGTGGTGCCGTTGATGGTCGATGCGCCGCGCACCCACCACGACATGCCCATGTCTTCGGTGGAAATGCCCCCGCGCGAGAGCTCGTTGTTGGACTCCTGGGTAATCAGTCCGGGCAGTCTGCCCACCAGAGTTTTGGGTAGGCTGGCGTCAGGCGTTCTGGAAAGTACATCGCCCGTAACGATGGAGACGGCGCCGGTCACGGCTCTGGACGGAAGCGAGTAATATCCCATGTCGACCGTTTCTTCCACAGGTCCGTGGGCCGCCGAAAGAGAGTCGGTTTTTTCGGCATCGGCTGCCATGATGCGCCCGGCCGGGAGAATCAGCGCTGCGCAAACCGATATTTTAAATATTATGCTGTTCATTTTGGTGAATTTCAGATTAGACCATTTTTACCATCCGGGGTTCTGCCAGGAGTCGCCCGTTACGGCATCGAGTCGCGAAACTTCGTCGATGGGAAGAGGGAGCAGCAGATCGCGGTTGGAACTTCCGCCGCGCGGAATCTGCCATATGTTGTAACGCTCGTAGCTGTAGGTGCCGTCGCCGCGCGGAATCGGGCGCATCCCCGTGAGCCAGCGGCAGGTATCGTAGAGGTCGCCGTCGGGTTGCTGCCAGCGGCGCAGGTCGTAGTAGCGGCATTCTTCCCAGGCGAGCTCTACCTGACGCTCGTTACGCACACGCAGAATCATATCCTGCTGCGACAGACCGTCGGGGAGCGCGGGCATCTTCACACGCGCACGGATTTCGTCGACGGCGTCTTTGGCTTCGGTCAGATGGCCGGCTTCGGCGGCGGCCTCGGCGTAGTTGAGAATCACCTCGGCCAGCCGGAAAAATTTCCAGGGCGGAGTATTTACGGCATACGACGACCCCTGGCTGGCACCGGGCTGCACGAATTTGCAGTGGTAGTAGCCCGTGCGCGTAAAGTCGTCGACCGAAGCCGTAAGATTAATTGCGTTGGCGCCTCCCTCGAAGGTCTCGATAGTGCGCTTTTCGCCCTGATAATAGAATGTGGAGCCGTTGTGAAGTAGCGTTTCGTCCATGCGCGGGTCGCGGTTGGCGAAAGGATTGTTCGGATCATACTGGCTGTTGGGGTTGTAGTTGGGGAGGAGGTGTTTATCGTCAAGATAAGGCTTGCTGAGGTCGAGCACGGGCTCTCCGTCGAGGGTGTTGAAGGCGTCGACCAGTTCCTGAGTAGGCGAGATGCCGGCCGAGTAGGTGCCGTCGATACCGCTGCCAACGTAGCCGATATGCCACACGAAGCAATCCATGCCGTACTGCTGCCAGATAGTTTCCTTGTCGGAGGGGCTTCCGCTGTAGTCGGCTGCGGTGTTGATGAGCTGACGCAGACAGGCAGCGTCGCCGGTGCCGAATGTGTTGGGATTGGTGCAGATGGTAAAAAGTTCGTAACCGTGGGATTTAAGCTCGCGCACGGCAGCTCGGTTCATCTCGAAAGCCTCTTCCCAGTGGTTCTGCCCTTCGTTAAAAAGCGGACTGGCTGCGAAAAGCATCATTTTCGACTTGATGGTCCAGGCGAGAGCTTTGGTTACACGGCGTGCCTCCGACGCCGTTTCGATACGCCATGGCAGATTGTCGGAGTAAATCGCCATATCGCAGTCTTCTTCGATAAATTTTGCTACTTTGTAGACCGACTGGCGCTTCATGTCCGAGAAATCAGCCGTAGCGTCGACCGAATGGTCAAGCACGGGCACCTTGCCGAACCATTTTACCAGTTCGGAATAGAAGTATGCGCGGAGCACGTGGGCCTCGGCGCGCATGCGGTCGCGCTGGGCCTCGCTGTTGACAGCGGCATTGTCGATGTTTTCGAGAAAGATATTGCAGAGGCGTATCTGTTCCCAGTAGCGCGTCCAGTATTTATTGGTCATCCAGGAATCGTTGCCCGACCAGCCGTCGCGAAGCGAATGGCTCGTGGCCGACACGTCGCCCGAATAAACCTTGCTGGCCGCGGTGTTGTTGGAACCGTCCCAGCAGGTCCAGCCGTCGTCGCTGCAGGCTGTTACGGCGGCCTCCCATCCCCAGTAGAAATAGCCTTTGTAGGGGAGATTGGCATAGCATGAGTTGAGAAACGCTCCGGTCTTGTCGGGGTCCTGAAAAACTTCGTCAAGGGTGAGTGTGCCGTCGGGGGCCACGTCGAGCACATCGGAGCAGGATGACATTCCCAGAACGGCCGCGGCCGACAGAAGCAGATATTTAAGTGTTAATTTCATGGTGCTTTGCTGTGAATGTTTAGAATACTACGTTTACACCGAAGTTGAGCATCTTGGTGAGCGGGTAGTTCGCTTCCCAGTTCTGTTCGGGGTCGATGGAGTTGTTTTTGATTTTTTTCCAGGTCAGAAGATTGTTGCCGGTCATGTAGACCCTTACTTTCTGCACCTGGATTTTGCGTAGCAGCGATTTGGGAAGGCTGTAGCCTATCTCGATGTTTTTCAGGCGCAGAAAGCTGCGGTTCATGATGAAGAAATCGTTGGGCAGATGGTTGGTGTTCATCTTCGTCGACAGGGCCGGATACGTGATCTTTTCGCCGGCAGCATATCGCTCGGGTGTCCAGGCATTGAGATGCCAATCGTTGTAGATACCCTCGTTGCTGTATTCCACGGCTCCCCATGCATTGTAGCAGCGGGATGCTTTGGCGATACCCGAGAAGTGGAAGGCCAGGTCGAAATCGCGGAAGAAAATCTGAGCTCCGAAGCCGTAGGTGATTCGCGGCACGTTGGAGTAGAGTATCGGCGCCATGTCTTTTTCGTCGATATAGCCGTCGCCGTTGAGGTCCTGATAGAGGAAATCGCCCATGCGCGGCACTCCGACCTTATACATGGCCTGGGCTCTTTCAAGCTCTTCCTGAGTATTGATGAAGCCATTGCCGTTGGAGTAATCGATTTTGTAGCCGAAATCCTGACCGATGCTGTAGCCGGTCATGCGATAGCGGTAGGCGAAGTCGTCCGAGCGGATAGGCTCGTCCATATCTTTCTGAGTGTTCTTGTTGTATGCGAAGTTGCCGTTGACGGCGAACGACCAGTCGGAGTTGATGGTCTTGCGGTAGCGCGCTTCGATTTCAAAACCGCTGTTGTCTACAACTCCCATGTTTACTTTAGGAAGGTTGCCAAGCGGAACGCCTTGAATCTCAGGTACCGTGCCGCGGTTGATAAGGATGTCTTTGCGGTGCTCGCGGAAATAATCGAACGAAAGGGTCAGTTCGTTGAACAGCCCCAGGTCGATACCGTAGTTCTGCTTGTAGGCTATTTCCCACGAAATGTTTTCATTTCCGAGTTTGCCCATAATCACCGACTGGCCGCGTCCCAGCGAGGGGATTGTGCCTCCGCCCATCGATACGTTGGTGATATAGAGGAAGCGGGTTCCTCCGAGTTTATCGTTGCCGACTTTTCCGTAGGATGCGCGCAACTTCAGCATTGAAATTGCCTCTATATCTTTCATAAACTTTTCATGGCTGATAACCCAGCCAATCGAGCCGGCAGGGAAAAGACCGAAGCGGTGGCCTTTGGCAAACTGCTCCGAACCGTTGTAGCCTACGTTGAATTCGGCCAGATAGCGTTGGTCGTAGTTGTAGGTCACGCGGCCCGAGAGGCCGAGCATGTTGTAGGGGAGGTCTGCTGCGGCGTTCTGCCAGTGGTCGCGCTGCAGAAGCACCATGGCGCCCAGGTCGTTCAGCCCGAAGCGGCGCGCATAGTTGATGTAGTACTGCAGGTTGAGGTAGTAGTTGGAAGAGTTGCTGCGTACTGGTGCTCCTATCACGTCGTTGGCATTGAGTGTCACGGCCTTATAGTAGGATTTTTCTCCGGGACCCGTGGCTGGGGCGGCCTGATATACGTCGAAAAGACGCGAGGCTGTGAGCTGCGTTGCTGAGACGGCGTCGAATGCCACCATGAATTTCGTGCTCAGACCTTTGGTAAGGAAGTCGAGTCCCCAGTCGATGGCCAACGAGGAGTTGAGGTTCATGTTGGTGTTGGAGGCGTAGCCGCGCCGGTTGATGTCGGCGTATTTGTTGTTTTTCGGGTCGGAGCTATAGACCGACGAAACTATTTTGCCGGCGGGAACGAGCGTGCCGTCGGGAGTGGTGTAGCCCTCCGCGGTGATGGGGCCGGGAGCCGTAGGTGGTGTCGACCATGCGTGAACCATCAGGTCGGCCGTCATCGAAGCTATGTCGCCCCCGTAGAGGTCGGTGGCCTGGGGCGAATTCACCTTCTGCAGATATGATGCCAGATTGAGCGAAATCTTGAGGTTGGATACCGGCTTGATGTCGAGGTTGGAGCGGAAGGTATACCTGTTCATCTTGTAGCTGGGGTCGTAGCCGAGGTCTTTTTTAGATTCGGTCTTGAACTGGCCGCTTTGCCCGATGTACCCTACGTTGATGAAGTAGTTGATTTTATCGTTGCCGCCGTTCATGTTCACGTTGACGCGAGTCTGCGGAGCCCATTTCTTGAAGAACTCGTTCATGATGTCACGGTCGGGGAAAAATACCGGGTCGCTTCCGTTGCGGTATTGCTGAATCATCCAGTCGGTGTAGGGAAGGGCGTTTTCGGCCACACCGTCGTTGCGTGCGGCCTGGTTGCGTAGGGCTGCGTAGTCCCAGGAATGCACGCGGTCGATCGAAGTTGTGAACTGCTGCAGACTGTAGTCAAACGAAATGCTCAGCTCTTTTTTGCCGGATTCGCCGCGGCGGGTGGTAATTAGAATTACACCGTTGGCGCCGCGAACGCCAAATACGGCCGTTGCCGAGGCATCCTTCAGGATGGTTACAGACTCGACCTCGTTGGGGTCGAGGGTAGAGATGCCGCTGCGCGGCACACCATCGATAAGTATCAGCGGGTCGACGCCGTTGGTGGTGCTGGCACCGCGCAGATACAGAGCCACATCGTCGGCGCCGGGACGTCCCGACGTCTGCATGGTGGCCAGACCGGGGAGCTTCCCCGAGAGGGCGGCGCTCAGGTTGGGCTGGGAACTACGTTTCAGGTCGTCGGTGCCTATCGAGGCAACTGATCCGGTTACGGAAATCTTTTTCTGCTGGCCGTAGCCCACTACCACCACCTCGTTGAGCTGTACATTGCTCTCGTGGAGCGTTACCTCTACGTGGGTGCGCCCTTTGGTGGGTACGTTCTGGGTCATGAACCCGATATAGGAAACTGTAAGTTCGGCTCCCTCGGGCACTTTTATAGAGAATTTGCCGTCGATGTCGCAGGTAACCCCGTTGCCGGGATTCCCTTTTTCAATGACGGTGGCACCTACTGACGGCTCGCCGTTGGTATCGGTAACGTAGCCTGTCACTACGCCTTTCGTCGCCGTTGCAGCCGACGATTCGCTTGCGGCTGCCTCAAGGGCTGAAGCTTTTGCCTCAAAGGCTCCATAAGCCGGATAGCCCAGCGCGAGAGTCAGCACGAGCACGGCTCTCTGCAGCCCCGGTTTAAACCGGTACGATTGTGTTTTTCTCATTGTGTCGAAAAGTTTGATTGCGTGATTGGCTTAGTCGTTGACCTGATGCATGATTTCATCCCAGTTCGAGACGCCGATAATGGGTAGATACCGGTCGATTACCTGGCTTTCGCGGGTTGTGCCTATGGCCTGAATGGCATACCATGCGGGCTTGCGGCCCCATGGGTCGGGCGCATAATTCTCGCGGTAGTGGAGGCCGAGGTTCAGGTTCCCTTCCACGTCGTTGTCGGTCGAGGCGTGCCATATCAGAGTCTGGATGGCACTTAGCTTGTTAACCTTTTTGTAAGCGTAGGCTGCGCAGGCAGCCTGCTCGGTCAGCTCAGTCTCGCTGTAGTTAGGTGTGCTTGAGCCGTTCTCTGTGAGCCAAACGTCACGCATCTTGGTGCCTTTATACATATTGGCCGAGGTTTTGGCCCATTTGTCGAGCACTTCGAGATTTTTGAAGGTGATGTATTCGGTGTTCATCGACCATGTGGCCAGATCGTCTTCCCAAGTGCGGTTCTGGAATTTCTGAGGATAGGAGTGGTAACCCACCCCCCAGTAGTAATCGCCTTCCACCCGGCTGAAATCATTGATGAGCGAAAAGAGGTCGCGTACGGCAAACGACATGTTGTGGGCCGGATGTGTCTTCTGGAATGTCCACTGCTGGGTCACGGGTACCAGAATCTGGGCGTAGCTGTTATACTGGCGTATGATATTGTGGGCCATGCGGGTCGACTTTACAAACTGGTCCATATAGACACGCTGGGGTTTCCATCCGCAGTCGTTCCAGTTGTTGGGATCGTCGATCTCGTTGTGCATCACGTAGCGGTGTATGCGGCCGTGGGAGCCGTCGGAATAACGCGAGGCGAGGAAGTCGAGTGCGGCAGCCATATAGTTCACGCTCTCCGCCTGGGTGAGGTTGACCATGGCAAACGTGCCCTGACCAGTGTAGTCGGGATGCTGCAGGAGCAGCCCCAGCTCATGGTCGTAGTTCTTATAGGCCGTGGGATCGTTCGGGGTTTCTGGGCGCAGCGTAATCACGGTGAATACCGAGATGCCGGCGTTCTGAAGTTCGATGAGGTGCTTGTCGACAATATCCTCGAAATATCCGCGGCTGAAATAGTAGGTCTTGCCCATGTAGCGGTGCTGAATCACCTGGTCGCCAACGGCAGCGGCGGCAGCGGCCGACCGCCACATCACCTGTCTCTTATAC
>ENA-UAJL01000090-UAJL01000090.1-human-gut-metagenome-genome-assembly--contig:-NODE-90-length-10531-cov-3.191294_pt1 | contig 10531 bp, 7 predicted proteins | sample MGYA00244430_ERZ654415 | MGnify/ENA primary metagenome ERZ654415 (study PRJEB26926, sample SAMN06165114) | human gut metagenome | biome: ENVO:00009003; feature: ENVO:2100002; material: ENVO:00002003...
GGCTACACCGACGTCTACTACTTCATGCGCGTCTATAAGAAACGCCGGTGAGACATCATCTGCTTGAGTATTAAAACTATAAAAACGCCTCCGTTCCTTTTAAGGTGCGGAGGCGTTTTTGAGTTGTTTTTAAAGCGATGTTATGCTTTGCAGTATATTATGCTTTGTAGTAGCTAAGCTGGTCGGGTGTGAAGTTGGCGATGAAATCGGCGTGCTTTGCGACCTCGGCCTGCGCCATCTTGTTATAGACGGTGGCAGAAGCCTTGAACGACTCGTTGCGTGTAGCGTCGAGGAGCAGCAGATAGCTCATCACGATGTTGCCGGCCATCTCTACCATGCGGCGAGCCATGAAGTCAGTGTAAGCCGGCTCATTGACGGCTGCGACAGCTGCGACGGCTTTCTCATACTGCTCGGTCATGGCTTTGAGATTGTCCTTGAGCGGATGCAGATCGGCAGCGATTTCCTGCTGCTCGTACTCGCGGATGAGGCTCAGATATGTGCCGGTGGTCACGTGGCGGATAGCGGCTACGACCTGCAGCTGGGTTGTACCTTCGTAGATTGATGTGATGCGTGCGTCGCGATAGATGCGCTCGCAGGCATAATCTTTCATGAAGCCCGAGCCGCCGTGTACCTGAATACAGTCATAGGCGTTCTGGTTGCAGTATTCGCTGGAAAGACCTTTGGCCAGGGGTGTGCAGGCGTCGGCGAGTTTGTTGTAGAGTTTCATCTCCTTGCGCTCGTCGGGGGTGAGGGAGCGTTCGCGGGCGATGTCCTCGTAGGCTTTGTAGAGGTCGACGTAGCGCGAGGTCTCGTAGAGGAGGCAGCGGGTGGCGTCGAGTTTGGCCTTCATGGTTGCGAGGATTTCCTGCACGGCGGGGAATTCGATGATGGCTTTGCCGAACTGCTTGCGGTCCTGGGCATAGGCGAGGGCTTCGCGGTAGGCGATTTCGCTTACGCCGACGCTCTGGGCGGCGATTCCGAGGCGGGCGCCGTTCATCAGGGCCATCACGTATTTGATGAGGCCGAGGCGGCGAGAGCCGCAGAGTTCGGCCTTGGCGTTCTTGTAGACGAGTTCGCATGTGGGCGAGCCCTTGATGCCGAGTTTATTCTCGATACGGCGCACGTTGACGCCGCCCTGACGCTTGTCGTAAATGAACATCGAGAGGCCGCGGCCGTCTTTGGTGCCATCTTCGGAGCGGGCGAGCACGAGATGGATGTCGGCGTCGCCGTTGGTGATGAAGCGCTTCACGCCGTTGAGCAGCCAGGTGCCGTCGGGCTGCTCGGTTGCCTTGAGCATCACGCTCTGGAGGTCGGAGCCGGCGTCGGGCTCGGTGAGGTCCATCGACATGGTCTCGCCGGCGCATACGCGCGGGATGAAGCGCTCGCGCTGGTCGTCGGAACCGAATTCATAGAGTGTCTCGGCGCAGTCCTGAAGGCCCCAGAGGTTCTCGAAGCCGGTATCGGCACGGCTTACGATGTCGGCGGCCATGATGTAGGGGGTGATGGGGAAGTTGAGGCCTCCGTAGCGGCGAGGCATCGCCATTCCCATGAGGCCGGCTTTGCGGCAGGCCTCGAGGTTCTGCTGAGTGCCGGGGGCATAGGTGACGCGGCCGTCGGCCACTGTGGGGCCGTCGTGGTCGACGCCTTCGGCGTTGTCGGCGATTGTGGTGCCGCAGAGATCGCCTACGATTTCCAGCACGCGGTTGTAGTTGTCCATCGCGTCGTCGAAATCGATGGGGGCGTAGTCGAATTTCTCGGCTTCGGTGAAATCGCGCTCCTTGAGGGCTACGATTTTCTTCATCAGCGGGTGCTGAAGGTGAAGCTTCAGGTCGGGGTTGTCGGTATAGAAATTAGCCATGGCTTGAATTATTTATCTTTTTGTTTGTATGCTTGTATTCCTACGACATAGAAATGCGGAATGTGGGAAACTATTTCCTCCGAAAGGTCGGGCGAGATCTCGTTTTCACCGCAGAAGCGGAACACCCCGATTTCGGGATCGTACCATGCTGAGCCAACAAAGAGCAGTGGTATGAAGGTGTCGCTCTGGAATTCCTGAACCTTGAAGGGGCGGTCACGGTAGTTATGCTGAATCTGCCCTGTTGCGGGATGGGTCTGGGGCCGGAGCGCCAGCTGCTGGTATGAGGCGCCGGTCTCTGGAATCTCCATGCTTACGCGGAGGGTGGAGTCGTTGAGGGGGGATAATCCGATATTGATTCTTGAGCCCAGAGTCACGATTCCTTTTTCCGGATCGGCCATTTCCGCGGGGTCGAGCGAGGCGCGGGCGCTTTCAGAGAATCCGCTCGCCATGAGGCGGTTGCGGATCATGTAGTTGAAGCGTTCGCTGCCGTCGTGGATCATCTTGCCGCCGTCGTACTCGCGTACGATAAGCCCGAGCATATAGGTGGTGTCGGCGAGCTGCGAGATGTCGTAGCTCCTTACGACGTATCCCTTGTCGTTAAGAAGCGACACGTAAGCATCGAAGTCGGGTTTGACCTCGTTGAGCGAGAAGGCGCTTGTGGCGGGGACGGCCGCAAGGGCAAGCGCGAGAGCAAGAATTTTCGATTTCATAGCCGTAGAAGCCTGAGGCGGTTATTTGGAGTTCTTCTTGTAGTATTTGATGAGTTTGGGAAGAATCTCCTCGTAGTTGCCGGTGATCACGTAGTCGGCGATAGCGTTGATCGGAGCATTTTCGTCGTTGTTGACGGAAATGATGATGGAGCTTTCCTTCATGCCGGCGATGTGTTGGATCTGACCGGAGATGCCGCATGCGATGTAGAGCTTGGGGCGCACGGTAACACCGGTCTGGCCGATCTGGCGGGCATGCTCGGCAAATCCGGCGTCGACGGCGGCGCGGGTGGCGCCTACCTCGGCTCCGAGCACGTCGGCAAGCTGGTAGAGGAGGTCGAAGCCTTCTTTGCTGCCTACGCCGTAGCCGCCGGCCACGATGATGGAGGCGTTCTTGATGTTGATTTTCGATTTCTCGATGTGGCGGTCGATGATTTCTACTACGAAATCAGTATCGGCCACGTATTTTTTTGCGTCGAGTTCGATTACCTCACCTTTGTGGGCGGGATCGAAGATTTCTTTCTTCATGACGCCCTCGCGTACGGTGGCCATCTGCGGACGGCAGTCGGGGTTGACGATTGTAGCCACGATGTTGCCGCCGAAAGCCGGACGGATCTGGTAGAGCAGGTTCTGGTATTCCTTGCCGGTCTTGGGGTCCTTGTGGTCGCCGATTACGAGCGATGTGCAGTCGGCCGTAAGGCCCGAGTGGAGGCAGGAGGATACGCGCGGACCGAGATCTCGGCCGATGCATGTGGCGCCCATCAGGCAGATCTGCGGCTTGATTTCGCGGAAGAGGTTGATGAGCACGGCTGCGTGGGGGTTGGAGGTATAGGGATAGAGGCGCTTGTCGGCCACTTTATACACTACGTCGGCACCATAGGGGAAAAGCTGGTTTTCCACCCCGTCGAGATTGTCGCCTATTACGACGGCCTCGAGTTTCACGCCGAGCTGCGATGCGAGCTGGCGGCCTTTGGTGAGAAGTTCGAGGCTTACGTCGGCCACTTTGCCGTCCTCAAACTCGCAATATACAATGAGGTTGTTCTGATCTTGCATGGATGTTTGATTTCTTTAGTGCCCCGCGGCGCTTAGCTCTGAAAGGTTGCGCCTGAGGTGGGGCGAAGGTGGTAGGTTAGCCTATGGTGTGGTTGGCGATAAGATCTTTGATGAGGTTTTCAATCTGCTCGTCGTCGTTGTTGAGACACAGACTCTCTTTGGCGGTGAACACCACATTCTCGATGGCTTTCACTTTGGTGGGAGAGCCGGCCATGCCTATCTGTTCGGGATCGGCCTCGACATATGCGGCGCTCCACTCCTTGAGCTGGAGGTCGGGGTTAGCCTCCACGATGGCCTTTACGGCTTCGGGCATCTTCTCGAGCTCGGAGGGGGATGCTGCACGCTTGAATTTCATGGTGCGGCGTGCGTTGCGCGGACGGCATTCGGCAGCCGAACCGTTGACGGTAATCACGCAGGGGAGCGGAGCCTTCACGGTCTCCACGCCGGATTCCAGGCGGCGCTTAACGGTGATATGGCCGTCGGAGAGGTCGAGAATTTCCTCTGCATACGTAACCTGGGGCAGTCCGAGCTTCTCGGCTACCTGGGGACCTACCTGGGCGGTGTCGCCGTCGATAGCCTGGCGGCCGCACAGCATGATGTCGATTTTGCCCATCTTCTTGATTGCCTGGGCAAGCGAATAGGAGGTGGCAAGAGTGTCGGCGCCTCCGAGAGCGCGGTCAGTGAGCACGATGCCGGTGTCGGCACCGCGATACATGGCTTCGCGTATTACTTCGGCTGCACGCGGCAGACCCATTGTGAGCATGGTCACGGTGGAGCCGGGGTTGGCGTCCTTAAGGCGCAGAGCCTGTTCCAAGGCATTGAGATCTTCAGGATTGAAGATTGCGGGGAGGGCGGCGCGGTTGATTGTACCGTCCTCCTTCATAGCATCTTTTCCTACGTTGCGGGTGTCGGGCACCTGCTTGGCAAGAACTACGATGTTTAAGCTCATAATCTGGAGTTATTGGTTGGTTTAATTGATTCGTATTCTCACGCCGTATTTTCATGCGAAGAGGCCTGCGGCTTCCCGCAGGCGCTCTGAAAAAGGGCGATATTCGGTGCAAATTTACTCAAAATGACCCATTAACCAAAATCAACGGGTTGTTTTTTCAATCCATTTGCGGGCATTGACGAAGGCGTCGATCCAGGGAGTAATGTCGTCGGCGCGGCGAGAGTCGGGGTAGAAAGCGCACTGCCAGGGGAATATGGCGCGCTCCAGGTGGGGCATCATGGCCAGATGGCGGCCGTCGGCCGAACAGAGAGCAGCTACCGCTCCGCGGGATCCGTTGGGGTTGGCCGGATAGGCGGTGTAGTTGTAGCGGGCGGCTATGTTGTAGTCTTTCAGAGAGCCGGGAAGCATGAAGCGGCCTTCGCCGTGGGCCACCCATATGCCGAGTTTCATGCCGGCGAGCGAGCCGAGCATCACGCTATTGTTGGCGGGAATCGTGAGGCCTACAAACTGCGATTCGAACTTATGGCTGATATTGTGGTCCATGCGCACGCGCTTCTTCTCTTCGATGACGGAGTCGATGCCGCCGGGATTGAGCAGTCCGAGCTCCACCATCAGCTGGCAGCCGTTGCAGATGCCGAGGCTCAGGGTGTCGGGGCGCGAGTAGAAACGGCGGAGCGTCTCCTTGGCCGTTTCGTTCCAGCGGAATCCGCTTGCCCAGCCTTTGGCCGAACCGAGCACGTCGGAATTGGAGAAACCGCCGCAGAACACTATCATACGGACGTCGTCGAGCGTTTCGCGGCCGCTCATGAGGTCGGTCATGTGGACGTCCTTCACGTCGAAACCGGCGAGGTAAAGCGAATAGGCCATCTCGCGGTCGCCGTTTACGCCTTTCTCCCTGATAATGGCGGCTTTCACGCCGGTAGCGGGGTGGGAGTAGCTGAGACCGCGCGAGGCGAGCGATCCGTCGAACGCGGCGGGTATGGCGTAGCGCAGCGGCTGGCGGCCGTAATTCTCGAAGCGCTCGGCGGCGCAGCGGCCGGCGCTCTGAAGTGTGTCGAGCAGATACGACGGCTCAAACCATACGTCGCGCAGATGGTCGATGCCCAGCAGGCGCTCGGCGCCGTCGTGCTCCAGAAGGACGACGCGTTCGGGGTGCGGACGGCCCACGGGGCAGTACCATACGTCGGCCTCGGTGAGGATGCGCTCCACGGCCGCGCGCTTGGCGTCGTCTACCTGAATCACCACGGCGGGATTCTCGGAGAAAAGAATTTTGATGAGGTCGGTCTCGCCACGCGCCACGAAGCCCTCGGTGCTCACGGCAATGCCGCCGCGTGAGTTGGCGAACGCCATTTCAAGCAGGGTGGTGATGAGACCGCCGGCCGAGACGTCGTGCATGGCCAGCAGACGGCCTGTGGCTACAAGTTTCTGCACGGCAGCGAAGGCACGGCTGAAATAGGCGGCATCCTTTACGGTGGGAACGTCGGAGCCGATGCTGTTGAGGCTCTGGGCGAAGGCTGAGCCTCCAAGGCGGAGTGCATCGGCCGAGAAATCGATGTAGAAGAGCTGCGACTTGGCTTTCTGACGGAGCACGGGACTGACCGTACGGCGCACGTCGGCGGTCTCGCCGGCGGCGGAGATGATTACGGTTCCCGGAGCATAGACCTTGCCGTCGGCGTATTTCTGCGTCATCGAAAGGGAGTCTTTGCCCGTGGGGATGTTGATGCCGAGAGCCACTGCGAAATCGCTGCACGCCTCGACGGCACGATAGAGCGCGGCGTCCTCGCCGGGATTCTTACAGGGCCACATCCAGTTGGCGCTGAGCGATACGCTCTTGAGGCCCTCGCTGAGCGGAGCGCCAACTATGTTGGTGAGAGCCTCGGCCACAGCCATCACCGAGCCCTTGGCAGAGTCGGCCAGAGCCACCTGAGGTGCATGGCCGATGGAAGTGGCGATACCGGAGTGGCCCGTATAGTCGAGCGCGACCACACCGCAGTCGCTCAGCGGGAGCTGAATCTCTCCCTGGCACTGCTGGCGCGCCACACGCCCTGTTACGGAGCGGTCTACCTTGTTTGTCAGCCAGTCCTTGCAGGCCACGGCTTCGAGCGAGAGCACGTTGCGGAGATACTCCGGCAGGTGCTCGGCGGTATATTCAGGCTCCTTGTATGAGAGTTCGACGGTATTGTCGGTGATTACGGTCTTGGGAGAGTTGCCGAACATATCGGCCATCTCGAGATTTATGGGCTTGCGGCCGCGCGAGTCGGAGAATACGAAGCGGTGGTCGCCCGTGGTTTCGCCGACCACATACATCGGGGCGCGCTCGCGCTGGGCCACGCGCTCCACATAGGGGATGTCGGCGGCGTTGACTACCATGCCCATGCGCTCCTGGCTTTCATTGCCCACGATTTCCTTGGCCGAGAGCGTCTTGTCGCCCACGGGAAGCGAATCGAGGTCGATGTGACCGCCGGTCTCCTCGACCAGCTCGGAGAGCGCGTTGAGATGGCCTCCGGCGCCATGGTCGTGGATCGAGACGACCGGATTCCGGTCGGCCTCGGCCAGGGCGCGGATCACGTTGGCCACGCGCTTCTGCATCTCTGGGTTGGCGCGCTGCACGGCGTTGAGCTCGATAGCGTTGGCGTACTGGCCGGTTTCCACCGAGCTGACGGCGCCGCCGCCCATACCGATACGATAGTTGTCGCCACCCATCACCACAACTTTCTGACCCGGGTCGGGCGTGCCTTTTATTGCGTCTTTCTTAGCCGCGAAGCCCACGCCACCGGCAAGCATGATTACCTTGTCGTAGGCATACATGCGGCCGTTTTCGTCGTGCTCGAAAGTGAGCAGCGAGCCGCAGATCAGGGGCTGGCCGAACTTGTTGCCGAAATCGCTGGCGCCGTTGGATGCCTTGATGAGAATTTCCGAGGGCGTCTGGTAGAGCCATACGCGCGGATTCATCATCAGTTCCCATTTGTGGGCGGCGCTCAGGCGCGGATAGGATGTCATGTAGACGGCTGTTCCGGCGATGGGGAGCGACGCGCGTCCGCCGCCGAGGCGGTCGCGGATTTCGCCGCCTGTGCCCGTGGCGGCGCCGTTGAAGGGTTCTACGGTGGTGGGGAAATTATGAGTCTCGGCCTTGAGCGAGATTACGGTGTCGAGGTCCTTCACCTCGAAGTAGTCGGGACGGTCGGGATTGACGGGAGCGAACTGCTGCACCGTCGGACCCTCGACGAAGGCCACATTGTCCTTGTAGGCCGATACGAGCCGGTTTGGGTTTTCCTGCGAAGTGCGTTTGATGAGCTTGAAGAGCGACTGCGGTTTCTCCTGGCCGTCGATTATGAACGAGCCGTTGAAAATCTTGTGGCGGCAGTGCTCGGAATTCACCTGCGAGAAGCCGAATACCTCGGAATCGGTGAGCGGGCGGCCGAGTTTCTTTGCAAGCGAGTCGAGGTATGCCTCTTCCTCGGGGCTGAGCGCCAGACCCTCTGTGCGGTTGTACTCATGGATGTCGGAAATGTGGACAATCGGCTCCGGCCGGCGGTCGACGTGGAACACGCGGCTGTTGAGGCCGTCGGGATAAAGGCGCGAGAGCATGCGGTCGAACACCGGCTCCGCACCTTCGGGCACGCGGGTGAACACCTCGATGCGCGAGATACCCGTGAGACCCATGTTCTGGGCGATTTCCACGGCGTTGGTGCTCCAGGGGGTTATCATTTCCCTGCGCGGGCCGATGAAACGGCCTTTGAGCGAAGTCCCCGCCACGGGGCGTGCGCCAGAGAAGGCCCATTGAAGTTTCTGCTTCTCGACGTCGGAGAGGCGATGGTCGGTCTCCACTGCATAGACGGTGGCTGCACCTTGTTTGAAAAACTGAACCATGAGGATATGTTTGGATTGGTTGAGGGGTGGGAAAAAGGCTTGATTTTAGACTCCGGGTAGGGACTGGCGTTCAGCACTCGTAGTCGACGCAGGCACGCTCCTCCTTGCAGTCGGCAAGGAGCGCAGCGGCGGCCACATGGGCCGGATGCTTCGCGTAGACTTCGACGTCGGCCATAGTGGGAACTGTGGCCGTAAGCACCACGTCCCACTTTTCTGCGGGATTGCTGTTGATGCCTACTTCCATAGAGCGCAGGCATTCGATCTGTGCGGGGAGGGCGAGGAGCGCCTCCTTGAATTTCTCGGCGGTAGCGCGTCGGCTTTCGCTGGAGCCGGAGAGGCGGAACATTACGATATGTTTTACCATTGCAGTATTGTTTTCGAAATTGATTTTCGGATGCACCGGGGTGCATCCCTACTCTTTGGTGGCCAAGGCGTATATCCAGGCCTGTATCTTATAATAAAACCTCAAAGGGGTTGAGGCACCGCGGGGCGGGTGTCTCAACCCCTTTGTATGGGGAATCAGGCTCCGGCGTATAGCCGCTGTCGGGTAGCGGCCACTTTTTCGTCGGTTATGTAGTCGTCGTAGTCCATCATCTTGTCGATGATACCGTTTGGCGTCAGTTCGATTATGCGGTTGCAGACGGTCTGAATGAATTCATGGTCGTGGCTGCTCAGCAGGATATTGCCCTTGAAGTTCTGCAGCGTGTTGTTGAAGGCCTGAATCGATTCGAGGTCGAGATGGTTGGTAGGTGAGTCGAGCACCATTGTGTTGGCGTTGCGCAGCATCATGCGCGCGATCATACATCGCATTTTCTCGCCTCCGGAGAGAACCGACGCTTTTTTTAACACCTCCTCGCCCGAGAAGAGCATCTTGCCGAGGAATCCCTTGAGATATATTTCACTGGAATCGGAGGAATACTGGCAGAGCCAGTCCACAAGGTTCATGTCGGTGTTGAAGAACTGCGAATTGTCGAGCGGCAGATAGGCCGTTGTTATCGTCTGGCCCCAGTCGTAGGTGCCGGCGTCGGCCTTGCGGTTTCCGGTGATTATCTCGAAGAGAGCCGTCATGGCGCGCGGGTCGTGGCTGAGGAAGGCTACTTTGTCGCCCTTCTCGATCTGGAAATTCACGTCGCTGAAGAGCACTTCGCCGTCGACCGTTGCCTTCAGGCCGTGCACTTCGAGAATCTTGTTGCCCGGTTCACGCTCGGGAGTGAAGATTATGCCGGGATATCGCCGCGACGATGGCTGGATTTCCTCGATATTGAGTTTCTCGAGCATCTTTTTGCGGGATGTGGTCTGCTTTGACTTGGCCACGTTGGCCGAGAAACGCTGGATGAACTCAAGCAGTTCCTTGCGCTTCTCCTCGGCTTTCTTGTTCTGTTGCTGCTGCTGGCGCAGGGCGAGCTGCGAGGATTCGTACCAGTAGCTGTAGTTGCCGGCGAAGAGGCTTACCTTATTATAGTCGATGTCGAGCGTATGGGTGCAGACTGAGTCGAGGAAATGGCGGTCGTGGCTTACTACGAGCACCGTGTTCTCGAATTTCGAGAGGTAATCCTCGAGCCATGCCACGGTCTCGAGGTCGAGGTCGTTGGTGGGCTCGTCGAGCAGCAGATTGTCGGGATTGCCGAAAAGCGCCTTTGCAAGGAGCACACGAACCTTCTCGCTGCCGGAGAGGTCGCGCATTAGCATATAGTGGCGGTCCTCCTTTATGCCGAGGCCGCTCAGAAGAGCGGCAGCGTCGGCTTCGGCGTTCCAGCCTTCGAGTTCGGCGAATTTTTCCTCGAGTTCGGAGGCGCGGATGCCGTCTTCGTCGGAGAAGTCGGGTTTTGCGTAGAGGGCGTCTTTTTCCTGAATGATATCCCAAAGCTGGGTGTGGCCCATCAGGACGGTGTTGAGCACGGTGCAGTCGTCGAATTTGAAGTGGTCCTGCTCAAGCACGCTCATGCGCTCGCCCGGGCCCATAGATACGGTGCCGTGGGTTGGGCTGAGCTGGTCGGAGAGGATACGCATCAGGGTGGATTTGCCGGCCCCGTTGGCTCCGATGCTGTCTCTTATACACATCTCCGAGCCCACGAGACCCTAAGACATCTCGTA
>ENA-UAJL01000111-UAJL01000111.1-human-gut-metagenome-genome-assembly--contig:-NODE-111-length-9480-cov-3.048170_pt1 | contig 9480 bp, 10 predicted proteins | sample MGYA00244430_ERZ654415 | MGnify/ENA primary metagenome ERZ654415 (study PRJEB26926, sample SAMN06165114) | human gut metagenome | biome: ENVO:00009003; feature: ENVO:2100002; material: ENVO:00002003...
CATCAGCTCCATGCCGTAGGTGACCGCCGCCTGTGCCAGCACAAAACGGATGAAGCATTTGAACGCCACTTCCGGGCGTTTTAACTCCGTAAAGCTGCCGCAGGTTTTCATAACGCCTACAGCAAAAAACAGCACCAGCAGCCCATAGCCAATTGCCTGCAAGGCACTGTGGATGCTGGTCATCACGCCCCAAACTTGCCCGCCTTTGAAGGTCTGTGGGCTTTCGGTCAGCAGCGACCAGATTTCCTCCAGCTTGTCGTTCCATGTGGAGAGTGCGGCGTTTAAGTTGCTGACGATCCATGACTCACCCACAGGGCATCACCGCCTTTCCTCTTGGTGCGGCCCTCACGCGGTGATGAGGTCGAGGATTTCTTTGGCGAAGGTAATCACCAGACCGCCCGCCAGCGTCAAAAAACCTTGACTGCGCTGGCTGGGGTCGTGGCTCTGCAACGACAGACCGACCTGCACAATGCCCCAGCCAAGCAGAATCAGGCCGACCGCACGGATGAGGCCAAAGATAAAGTCGCTGAGGTTGTTGACGACGGTAATGGGGTCGCCTGCGGCAAAGGCGGTCACGCCCATGCTCATGGTGAGCGTAAGGGCAAGGACGGACATCGCATAGATACGGTAGCCCTTCTTGACCTTGCCGGGAATCTCCGGCTTGTTGGTGTTCTTCTTTGCATTAAGTTTCTTCATTGTCTTTTTTCTCCTTTTCGTCAAGTAGTTCTTCCAGCTCCTCTTCCGAGTAGAGCAAGAATTCGTGTTTTTCTGCCTCCAGCTTTTCGGCGTTTTTGACAGCCTTCTTGTCAAAGCTGAACGCCATGGAAGCGATACTTCGGGTATCCTCGCCGTGAGTATAGGCCGGTGCGGAACCGTCTGTCGTAAGCGCCACATTGGGATGATGAAGGATGTCATACTTGAGATCCCGGATGGGGCGCTCTCCGCGTATAAAAAGAAGTGCGTACCGGTTGTCCAGCATACGCACTTCGTCAGGTGTCATCAGCTCTCGTCCGGCAAGCTGATAGTTGGTGGAATAGCTTCCGTTTCTGCCGCGAGACCGTCCGTAGGTATTCGTATCGATGGTCTCCTTGCCCAGCAGCTTGGAAACATACTCATGGGTACTCTGTTCGTTACCTCCCAGATACAGAAACTCGTCGCAGTTGCCCACAATGCTCTCCCACTGCTTTTCAAACAAAGCTTTCAGCTGTGCAAGATTCTGAATGATGATGGAGACGGAAATCTCGCGGCTTCGCATGGTGGACAGGAGCTTATCAAACTCATCCGGCAGAGCGACATTGGCGAACTCGTCCATGACGAAGTGCACATGCACGGGCAATCTGCCGCCGTGAACGGAGTCGGCCTGATAGTAAAGCTGCTGAAACAGCTGGGTATAAAGCATACCCACGATGAAATTGAAGGAACTGTCGTTATCGGGAATTACGGCGAATACCGCCGTTTTCTTTTCGCCGATTTGCCCCAAATCCATTTCATCGCATTGGGTAATGCCGGCCAGCGAATCCAGATTGAACTTTTCCAAACGGGAGACAAGGGAAATCTGGATGGATTTCAGCGTCTTAGCGCTGCCGGAGTGATATGCCCGGTAATACTTGAGGGCGATATGCTCCGGATTCCGTTCCTCCAATCTCTCAAAAAGCTCGTCGAGAACAGACTGATATTCTTCGTTGTCCTCCTTTACATCACCGGCTCGGATCATCTCCATGACCATGGAGAAGTTCTGTTCATCGGGCGGAGCCTCATAATGGAGATAGCAGACAAGGGCCTTGAGCAGCATCGCTGCCGTCTGATCCCAGAACGGGTCCTGTGTCTGTGAGCCTTTGGGCGTTGTGTTCTTAAAGAGGTTTGTGGTAAGCCGCTGAATATCATCATCGCTGCTGATATACACGAATGGGTTGTAGCAATGGCTTTTCTCCATATCAATAAGATCAAGGACTTTTATTTCATAGCCCTTCTCCTCCAGCAGATGGCCGGTATCCCGGAGCAGTTCACCCTTTGGGTCAAGCACAACGAAAGAAGTATTCGCATTCATAATGTTGGGCTTGGCGTAGAAGCGTGTTTTACCTGCACCGGAACCGCCGCATACAAGTACATTCAGATTTCTGCGGTGCTTTCTTCCGTCCAGGCCGATGGCGACATTTTGCGTCAGCAGCTTGTTTTCCGTCTTATCCTTGTTGGCATATTTCTTGTTGACCGAACCAGCCGCGCCCCATTTAGCTGATCCGTGCTCTTCTCGCCGTCTGTAATTGTGCTCCGTGGAGAGATAGACGCCGATGGCGATCCCGTACACCAAAAGCAAAGTGAGGACAGTTTTTACACTGTCCTCACAAAGCTGTATCTGGAATGGGTTTTGCATCACCGATCCGAACTGCTGAACCAGTCCGGGCAATCCATCCTTTAAGCAGGGAGCAATCAACAGGCCGAGCCACATAACCGGAATTATGCCGCAAAGATAAAGGATCACATTCTGCTTGGAGAGCTTATCTTGCCTCACGGTCGGCTCTCCGTTTCTCTTTCTTTGTTGGGGCATCAATGACCTTCAGGATCAAATCGTTAATGTCTTCTGTGGGCTTTTCGTCCCGGAGAAGATCGTTCCGGAAATCCATCAGGCCGCTGACCATCAGACGCTGCTCAAAATCGTCCAGCGTAACGACTTTCTTTTCCTCAGCCATATTGGGACACCTCCTTATCTCGCTTCATCCCTGCGTTCCTTGGGCTTCATGCTCTTGTCCAGCACTTTCGCCATGTCGGACGAGATCTCATTGGCCACATCTCTGATCTTGGACAGCTCGTTTCTCACACTGCGGGCATCCATCGTAGAGAATCCTTCGGGAAGTCTGTCAAATCGGAACATATCCTTCGGCACATTGTACCGGCTGCAGAGCACATACGACACGCAGTAGGCGGTAAAGGCATGGTCGCTGCGCTTATACGCACCGCTATCCAGATGCGCGTGAGCAAGCTCCTGAGAAATGCCGCGGAAAATGTCACCGGCCTCCAGCCCAGGTCTAACATAGATTTTCTTGTCGTCGGGACGATATACCGCGTTGATGTTCTCCGGCAGCTTTTGGCTGATCTCGATGGGGCAAGGTGCATTGTGGATGATGGCTTTCAGAAGCAGCCGCTCGTCCCGCTTCATTGCGGGGCGGTCCTTGGCCTTTGCGGTCGTCTGGGAAATGTCGAACACCTTCTTGGAGTTGTAGCTGACACCCACGGTGCCGTCCTCCTTGGTGTATTCCTCGCCGGGCTCCAGCAATACGATTCCGCTTTCGCCCTTTTTGATGAACACGCCGTTATTCTTCCAGCCCTTAAAATCCGAAAGCTGGGTGGCATCGGCTTTCTGGGCGGTGATCAGAACCGCATTGCCCACAGAGTAGCGGTCAAAACGCGCCTGCACATCCAGATAGGATTGGAAGAGGCTGCCGTCATTTGCCATGCGCTGTGCAGTCTCATCAATCATGGCAAAAGCGCTCTCGCGCTCCTGCTTCTTCTGTGCAGCCCACTCCTCCTTGTTGAAGGAAACGAAGCTCTTATCCTCCGTACCCTTCTGCGCGGAGGCATTGAAAATATCATCATAGTTTGCCATGGTCATCTCTCCTTGTCTTTTTTCTTTTTCGGCACAGGCCTGTGCTCGGAGGTTCTGTTGGGTTCGTCCTTGGTTTTCTGCGCGGAGCTCGTCCTCTGTCTCTGCTCCTCCCGGATCTCCTTCATTTCCTGCCGGACAGATGGGCGGGAGCGTTCCGTTGGATCAGAGATACCCCTGACGGTTTTCTCGCGCTGATTTGATGTAGGCTCGGACGGACGGGATTTCGCAGCCGGGCCTTGCGTGGGGTTTTGCGTTTGTGCCTCCTCCTTATTGGGCGCAGGGGCAAGAAGCGCATCCAGGAAGGCTTCCTCCTTGTCCTTTTCCGTGGTGCTTCGGTCGGGAATAGGAATGTCCGCGTTCTTCTGTTCCTCCTGTGCCTTGACGATTTCGGTACGCGCCGAGCCGATGTCTGCGGTGGCGATGCCGAAGCGCTCGAAAATGCGGTTGATCTTGCTGGCGTCCTCTGCGCGGACAAACACATCTGTGTGGCCGTCGTTCGCCGTTTTGTCTTTCAAAACACAATACAGTATGCCGTACTTCTTTGCCTCACGGCAGAACTTTTCAAGATCTCTGTCGCCAATGGCAAAGACCTTGAGTTCCTTTCCGCTGCGGAGCATACTGTTGAGCCGTGTTTTCCCGCGCGTCTTTTTCTGGTCCTTCAGCACCGCATAAAGCAGCACTGCCAAACGCTCAGCGGCTTTCCCACTGATTTTTGCAGCCACCTCAACGCCGTTGAGTGTCATCCTCACGACCTGCTCGGCTGCTTCTCCTGACGAGTAACTCATTTTCCTCTTTCTCCTTTCGCTCGATTTTCTGCTGCTCGATTTGCTCAAGATTCTTACGAACCTGCTCCGACCGGTCAGCGATGTCGGAGCACAGCGCAATTTCCTTCCGGCAGGTTTTCAGCTCTGTGGTCAACTCCGCGATCCGGGCTCTTGTTGCTTCGGCACTTTGGAAATCTTCTTTTCTTAGGTACCGCTTCAGTTCATTTTTCAGTCCCGTGCGCTGCTGTGTCAAAGCTTCCACCTGCTGTTCCTTTTCGGCCTTATAGCCGGCAAGGGCCTCCACAGTTTCAATTCCTGTTTTGGCAAGGAAATCCGCCTGAGCAATGTATCTGTCGAGCTTCGTCACATCCTCACGCAAAAAAGCCGACACCTTTTTTACAGATGCCGGCTTATGCACGATGATGTGAAGCTCATAACAGTAATATAGGTACAGGGCGTAAAGGCCGGAGGCCTTCTTCGCGTTCTCCTTGTATTGGTAATAGGGCGCTTTCGTGTCCTCCGCCACCTCGGGGAAGGGCGTCTTGCGGCGGTAGTTGTTCTGAATCCGCTGCTTGATGGAATCCAGCTCGTAGTATTCACCCAGCTTGTCCAAGCGGAAGTTCTTCCCGCCGTCCACGATTCTTACAATGGGGTGGACCCTCGACGAGCCCTTCGGCGTTTTTGTAATCACCTCGTAGCCCATTTCCTTCATGACACGCTGGAACTCACGCTCCGTAGTCGAGGCGAGGATCGCCCTGTCAATATCCTCGCGTATTCTGCTGCGCATGGTCGGCTTTCCGTTCTTTTCGGCCAGCCATTCTCCGTAATTGGCTCTGCGGTCGGCAGGGTACTCTATCACGGAAATCTTGGCTTCCCGGCACAGCCGGTCGGAGACCGCCCGCATCCGTCTGTAATCCGCCGGTGAGTTATAGAACTTCTTACCGTCCACATCGGAAACGGAGTTTATGACAAAGTGATTGTGATAATGCCCGGTGTTGCAGTGGGTAGCAATCACCACTTGGAAGCGGTCGCCCCACAGCTCTCTGGCAAGGGCGACTCCAATGCTGTGTGCCGTATCTGCATCCACTTCATCTGCCTTAAAGGACTGATAACCGTGATAGCAGGACCTGCCGCCCTCATTATGCATCAGCCGCTTTGTCTCCATGAACTCCTGCGCCGCCGTTTCCTCGCTGTGGAGATTGAGGCAGGTGACATAGGCTCTTTTCTCGGTTTTCATCTCGTCGGCAGCATATTCTACCACACCTTCGATTTCATGAAGCTCCGAGAGTCTTTCCTTGTCATGCGTTTTCTCTGGATTGCGGGCGTAATTGATGACCTTATCCACTCGTCCTTTTATGGGCCAGATTGATGTAACCGCCATTACTGATAATCGGAGGTGTACGCATCAGATACCATTTTCGTGGCGGCTCTGATTCCCTCCAAGTCCTTTCTGAACTGGGGCATATCCGGCACATTGGTGGTGTTGAATCTCTTCAAGGTCTGATCCAGATTGTACCCCGCCTGCCGCATGGCCCGAAGCAGCAAGGGAATATCCGCAGGCGGCGCTTCCTTAATTTCCTTATCGGCCACGCTGCGGCGAACAAAGCCGCCGATGGATAGCCCTGCTTTCTTTGCTTTTTTGGAAAGCACGGTCAGCTCGTCCTTGGTGAAGCAAACCTCCACTCTACAATTTCTTTTTCTCAAAAACACTCATCCTTTCCGTTGGGGTTTCAGGGGCATTGCCCCAGACAAGCGGAATCTGTACGGACAGATTCGTTGCTTGTTAAGACAATGCCACGAGAACCCCATATTTCATTCTTGTTCTGTGTAGTTCAAATAGGCTTTTTCTGTTGAAACGGCAGTCCTAAATCTCACTCTTGTTCCTACGGGTCATCTGACAGACCGAAGAAAGTATCCCTGTTCATGTGGCTCCAAATTGATGCCACGGTGTATAAAGATAGCTGAAATTGGCTCCAAATTGATGCCATTAGAAGCTTTCGAGGAAATCCATGATGCTACTTTCGTTCTCATCAGATGCAGAATCCGTATCCGGCTCAAAAGGAATGTGGAGTGAAATATTACGAAGTTCTTCTGAAATAACCTTTCTCAAAAGAGCCTCAAGGGTCGAAAGCTTGTGTGCGGTATTGATTGAATCAATCACTTCTTTGTTGATCGGCCCACAGCTGCTGCTATGCAGCAGTTCCCATGCGTTTCTTTCATCCTCGATGTCCAAATTAAACCGGATGCTGATTCGCTTATAGCTCATTGTGGTGTTCCTCTCCTAAAGCTCAGCTGTGCGAGATATTCATACCCCTTCGCCGTAGCGCAGATGTCATCGTTGATGGTCACACAGGACGCATCGTACACGCCGAAGTTGCGGATCAGGCAGCTGCCGCCGCCGAGAACATACAGCCTCATCAGCTCTGGGTTATACTCGTGCTCACGAAGTCTCTGAAAAATGCCCTCCACATAATCGGTGGCCGTGTCAGTAATGGTTTTCAGATAATCCTCCTTGATGTCTGCCGTACCGAACCGAAACACCCGGTTGATAATCGCCTCATCCACGGTGGTGTGATGCGCACGCATGACATTCTCCCGCACGGCCAGCAGGCACTGATGTGTACCGTATTTCTCCGTAAACATATTCCCGGAAACCGGCTTTTTGTCATTGATGAACATGATATTCATGGTGCCGTTTCCGATATCGCAGATCATGTTTACGCCCCGAAAGTCAGAAAGCCGGTCGGCCACCGCCGCAAAGCCCTGTGGGAACACATCCACGCCTACGATCTCCACATGGTAGGAGACATTTCGGAACGAGAAGTCTACGGCTTTGTTCTGCAAGAGATAGTCCCTGAACTCGTCCCGCTGACCACTGACCCAAGTAAGAGGAAGACCTGCCGCAATTCTGATTTTGCCGCAGGTCATTTTTCGGATATTCAGTTCCCGCGCGATGGCCGCAAGCGCCAGCACATAGTAGTCCAAATCCCGCGTCTTATCCGCAAGGAACTCCTTGTGCCCTTCACCGATCAGGTAGAACTTGCTTTCAAAGACAAGCAGATTTTCTTTGAATACCGGCTCTCGGTCATAGGCGGAGAGACTTGCCGGGAAGCAGCAGTTTGCGGTTTTGATATTGCCGTAACCGCTGTCGATTCCGATTATGATTACATCGTCGATCATCTTCATAGTATTACCTCCATCAGCGCTCGTGGTCCTTTTCGGGCTTATAGGGGACGGCCTTGATTTCCCCGCCGACCCGAAAGAAGTGCTCCGGATTCTGAAACTGCTTCTTATACCGTTCCAACTGTTCCTTGTTGAGGGAGCCGAAGTACGGCGTGCTGCAATCGCAGATGAAAAAGGGGCCGAAGATAATGTCCATCATCTCCCTGTCTTCTCCGTAGATGGCTCGACAGGGCCGCATGCCGTTGTACTTGCCCTCATCGTTGCAGACGATGCAGACCTGCTCTTCAAAGGGATAATAGGGCTCGATCAGCCCGCCGACCACCCTCTGCAAATCGGAAAGCTCCGTCCCGATCTCTGCAACTCTGGCAACCTTGCCCGGTTCACAGAGCACCACTTTGATTTTCTTCTCTTTCAGGGGCTCGGTCATATCCGGGTCAAAATCCACTTCCCGAAAGCCGATACTGTCGCAGAAATGGAAGGTGGATTTTTCCTCACCTACGACCTCAACCACATCCGAAACGGAAAGGGACCTGCCCCGGTATCCGTCCGGATGGTCAAGGTTGAACATCTGGTACACTTCTTCCAGGGTGCCACATTCCACCTCGCCCTCAAACACCTTGTCGTAGATCTCGCTGCGAAGCGCGGCAGAGCCCTGAAAGCGCTCCAGATTTTCGTAGTTCAAGAAGGCCACATTGTTCTCGTCCCGGTCCGGGTTGATCTGATAAATTGCAATGTTCATGTGCGTTCCCGCTCCTTTCTTTCTCTCATAAGTCCCACACGGATTTTCAGCTCGTCATTTACATCTTTTCCATGGGCGGGCGGCTCGTCATAGACCTGGTATTTTCCCTGCAGCCCGCCAACAATTCCTTTCACAGCACCTCGTCCGACGGCGTCGTTATCCAAATGAAGATGGATTTTGCGGACGGATGGGTGCTCGTCAAGAAATCTGCTCAAGGCCACCGGCACAACATTCTCTCGTTTAGTCTGAAACACACCGGCTAAAGACAAATAGGTTTCACTTTTCCAGTCGCGCCCGGCAAGCAGCTTTAAGGTCGCGTAGCTCAGCAGATCAATGGCGGATTCAAACACATGAATGTGCTCCGCATTCGGCTTTCCCTCCAAGGAAAAAGAGAAGTGCTTGTCACTGCCGGTCAGCTCGCCCTTGTAGCTGTTGACGGTGCTGCGCAGAGCGCCATATCTCGCCTTGCCGTCCTTGTCATGCCCGACAAACACCGCATTGTGGAAATCTGCTGACTCAAAGAGCAGCCTGTTATCCAGGCAATAACGGATAATAACCGGGTGAATTCCTCGACTATAAAGATATTTCTCCACCTGTTCTGTCGTTTCGGACAGCTCCGGCATCAGCAGCTCCGTGCTTCTTCGCTCCTTCTGGCGATAGAAAACGGGAGGCTTTTCTGCCTCCCGTCCGAGAATAATTTCTGCTGCCTGCGTGAAAGGGATGCCTTTCACCTTGATGAGATAGTCCAGCGCTGATCTGCCGCCAATGCCCTGTGAGAACCAGCACCACTTGCCATTGCTGATTCGCAGGGAGTCGTGCTCTCTGGTGCAATAGGTGTTTCCGGACACATGGACAAGCTCCTGCGGTTCATAATTACGGAGGTAAGTCAAAAGGTCCATTTCCTTGGCCTTGGCAACATCCTCCGCGGCAATATAGCTCATAGGGCATCACCTCGCTTCACGCCGGTCTCTCAGGAAATCGGCCCGGATGACCGCATTGGCTCGGCACTCGATGGTGTCACGGATGTTGTCCATGTGGTCGGTCTCCCGCTTTTCAAAGTCCTTGAACACATCCGCAAGCGGACAGGGCGACTTCAGGAGCGCCTTGCACTGCTTATCGGATAGGTCGTATTCCTCCAGTGCCAGCACGATGTCCTCCCGTACCGTGTACTCGTAGCAGTGGTTCAGGATTTC
>ENA-UAJL01000121-UAJL01000121.1-human-gut-metagenome-genome-assembly--contig:-NODE-121-length-9221-cov-3.515710_pt1 | contig 9221 bp, 9 predicted proteins | sample MGYA00244430_ERZ654415 | MGnify/ENA primary metagenome ERZ654415 (study PRJEB26926, sample SAMN06165114) | human gut metagenome | biome: ENVO:00009003; feature: ENVO:2100002; material: ENVO:00002003...
GGAGAAGGCCTGCGGCCGCAACTTGGTAGATTTTCTTCATACTTGGAAGTTGAATTATGTGATAATGTGTGAAGTGGCGGTTAATTGGCTGCCTGATTCGCTGATTGATTTGCTGTGCGCTTATCGACAAAATGACGGGCCGTCCGCGATTTGGGCACCTTTTTTGACGATTGATTGACGAATTCAGTTGCAAATAGTCTGCAAATATAGCAAATAAATGTCATAGCCGCAAACGCATGCTCATAGTCGGTTGGCTGGCTCAGGAGTTATCTCGATTATTGCCGGTTGAGAGTGGAGAGGGACCGATTTAATGCGATATATAGCGACGAAACCGAGTTGAAATCTAAAAAAATGCGAAAAATTATGGATTTGCAATGAAAAATTTAATACCTTTGTGTTGTAAAACATAATCTTGCAGTTATGTTGCTCAACCGAAAGCATTATCATGATTAAGGAAACTCTGGAAAAGGTTCTAAGCAAAGACATGTCGGAAATCTGGACCGTGCTCGACAGCGACGAGAAGCGCCGGATTATCGATGCCTTTGTGATTCATAATTTCAAGAAAAACCAGATGATCTATGCCGAAGGGGAGGAGCCGGAATATCTCTGGTGTCTTCTTCAGGGTAAGGTCAAGAAATATAAGGACGGCGTAGGGGGCCGCGTGCAGATTCTGCGCCTTATCCGCTCGGTGGAATATTTCGGTTACCGCGCTTATTTTGCCGAGGAACGCTATAATTCGTCGGCTGCTGCTTTCGAGCCGTCGGTAGTCGGAACGCTTCCGATGACGCTTGTGGTCGACATGATCAACCGGAATTCTCGCCTGGCGTGGTTTTTCATCCATGAGCTCAGCCGTAATCTCGGAGGCTCCGATACTAAGATTGTGAACCTTACGCAAAAGCACATACGCGGACGCCTTGCCGAGGCGCTTATAGTGCTCCGCGACCATTACGGCTTTGAGGACGACAACCAGACGCTTCGCATCTACATGGCCCGCGAGGATCTCGCCAACCTTTCGAACATGACTACCTCCAACGCCATCCGCACCCTTTCAGGTTTTGTATCCGAAAAGCTGATTACCGTCGACGGTCGTAAGATTTGTATTCTCAACGAGCCTATGCTCCGCAAAATCTCCAAATTCGGCTGATAATTTAAGACGATATTGAAGGGCGACTTCCCCAATCGCGGGGAAGCCGCCCTTTCTTCATCCATTTGGCTTTACGCTGAATCCTGAGGCCTCCGGGCGGGTGCCTGCGGTCAGATGGCGTTGGACTGGTAGAACAGAAGGATTCGGTGGCGCAGGAGGTATTCGTAGTGGGCCTGGATGGAGTTGACCTCCGTGCGGAAGAGATTGTTTTTGGCAATCTCGAATTCGGCGGGAGTGGCGCGGCCGAGATTGTATTTCTCCTGCGTTGCGGCAAACGACTGACGTGTCTTTTCGAGTGTCTCGAGCGACGTAAAATATTTGTCGCGGGCGCCGCGGGCCTGGTAGTAGGCCAGCTGAATGGTGCGGAATAGTTCGGTCTGCGTCTGGTCGAGCTGGAGCTCCGCCTGAAGTTTCTGAATACGCGCGCGGCGCACGGAGTTGCGTGTCGAGAAAGCGTCGAAAATGGGTATCTGCAGCGAGAAGCCTACGTAGGTAGAGTAGTTATGGCGCATCTGCTCGCCGAAGGTCTCGCTCTGCATGCCGCTCACGGTATAGTAGCTTGATCCTACGTTAGCGCCGAAACTGAGCGTCGGGAGATAGCCCGACTTTGCCAGCGAGATGTTGCGCTCGGCCACTTTGATGCCCTGGCGCGATGCGAGGATGGAGTTGTTGTGAAGCAGGGCGGCGTTGAATACGGCATCGGCCGTAGGCACTATCGGTTCGCCTTCTTCAAGCGGAAGAACGTCGAACCCTTCGGCCGAGGGGAGCTGGAGGAGATTGGCAAGCTCAACGATGGCGGTCTGGACGTCGTTTTCGGAAGTTACGACAGTAAGGCGGTCCTGTGCGGCCTGCGATTCTGCGTCGAAGAGGTCTGCTTCGGGCACTTTCCCGGCCTCCACGAGAGCGCGCTGGCGCTCTACCTCATAGGCTGAGTGGGCGCTTTGCGAGCGGGCACTGGCGAGGACTTCCTTAGCGTAAAGTACCTGAAGGTACTGGCTCACCACGTTGAGCGTAACGTTGTCTTTTGCGGCCTCGAAGTCGAGCAGCAGTTTGGCCAGATTGGCTTTTGCCACGCTCAGCTGCCTGACAGCGCTGAGGCCCTGGAAAAGGGGCAGATTCATCGAAGCCCCCCACTGAAAATTGCTGGTATTGCGGTCGGCGTAGGTGTTGGCGGCGGTGAGGCCGCGGCCGAAACTCCAGCTCTGGCCTGCCGAGGCGCTGACGTTGGGGAGGAAGCGGTCTTTGGCCTCGGTCTCGCTCAGTTCGCCTGAGAGGACTTCGAGCTGGGCGGAGCGTACCTGCAGGTTGTGGTCGATGGCGTAGGCCACACATTGGTCGAGACCCCACGTCTCGGCCGAGGCGCCCAGGGCGCCGCATACCATGGCGACTGCTGTTATGAGGATGGTTTTCATCTTGTTGTCTAAGCGGATTATATTTTTAGCAATCACTTAATCACTTTTTTGCTTCGGAGCCACGCAGGCGCGTTTCCGGCTTGAATTCGGGCGAGAGGAGCTGCACGTTGATACCGTCGGACACGCCGGTCTTGATGGCCGTGCGCTCGAATTGCTGGGTGGGCTGTTCGGACTTGAGCACGTAGACGAAAGCACTGTCGGCAACGTATTCCACTACGCTCTCGGGGAGTGCCATAACAGAGTCGGCGCGCTCCAGAATCACGGTGGCGTTGGCGCTGTAGCCGGCACGGAGTTTGGCGGAATCGGCTCCGCGCAGTGCGGCTTTCACCTCGAAGGTGTTTGTGCCGTTTTCATCGGTTGCCATCGGAGCGATTTTCTCGATTACTGCTTCATAATCTGAACCGCTTACCGCGCCTACGGAGATACGCACGTTCATCCCCTCGCTTAGCAGGTCGACTTCAGTTTCGTCGACTTTTCCTTTGAAAAGCAGGTCGGTCATATCGGCCACTTTGGCTACTGTAGTACCGTCGTTGAATGTATTGGCCTGAATTACTGAACTTCCGACCTTCACAGGAACTTCGAGTACGACGCCGGTTACGGTGGAACGTACCAGCGTATTGGAACTCTGGGCGTTGGCTGCCGATACGCCGTCGCGAACGATTGTCAACTGGTCCTCGGCCTGGGCGAGTTCGGCTTTGGCGCGCTCGTAGGCGGCCAGATCGCTTTCGTATTTCTCGCGGCTCTCATATTTTTTGTCGTAGAGCGAACGGGTACGTTCGTAGGTCTGTCGGGCTTCGTCGAGCGAGATTCGGGCCACCTCGACGCGGTTGCGTGCTGACGACAGCTGCGTTTCTTCAGGCACAATCTTGATTTTGGCGATAATATCGCCCGCGGCCACATGGTCGCCGGCCTCGACAAGCACCTCAGAGATGATGCCTGAAATCTGGGGCTTGATTTCAATTTCGTCGCGCGGCTCGATTTTGCCGGTGAGCACCGATGTGCGTTCTATGGTCTCGGTTGTGGGGCTTACCAGGTCGTAGACCGTCTCCTTGGGCTTGGAGTTGAGGTAGAGGTAGACGAAGGTGCCTACGAAAACGGCTGCCACAAGCACCCACAGGAGGATTTTGAATAGCTTTTTCATTGCAGTTGAAAGTTGGGCTGTATGGTTGTTATTTTTCTGTTTATTTGTCGTTGAGAGCCTCGATCGGCTTGATGCGCATGGCCTTGGTGGCGGGAATCAGTCCGGCCAGCGTTCCGAGTGTGGCGAAGGTTATCATTATTACCGCAGCCTGCCCCAGAGTCATCTGGAATCCGGCGTCGGCAGCCTCGGGAGTGGCGGTGAGAGTCTGTGCCACCCAGAGGCCGAGCGTAGCGAAGCATATCCCGGCCAGACCGGCCACGGCTGTGAGCATCATTCCTTCGGAGAGTATCTGCATCACTATGTCGAGCGGTTTGGCACCTATGGCGCGGCGTATGCCTATCTCCTGGGTGCGTTCCTTGACGATAACCCACATTATGTTGCCGATTCCGATTACGCCTGCCAGGAGCGTGCTGACACCTATGAAGAGAGCAAGCAGCGAGAGTCCGTGGAAAAGGTTGTCGACCATTTCGAACTGTTCGGAGATATCCATCACGCGCATGGCAGCCTCGTCGGTGGGGGATATGTAGTGGCGAGTATAAATCATATGACGCATGCGCGGAATGAGAGGAGCGATTTTCACTCCGTCGTCGGCCACGAGCATCAGCGCATCGATGGTGTCGCCGCGTTTGAAGGCCCGGCGGAAGGTGGATGCGGGGATACATACCGACTCGTCGAGGCGGTTGCCCCCCATGGTTATCTCGTTGGTCTGTCCCACGATACCAACTATGGTATAGCTGATGCCGTTTACCTGGATGTGCTCTCCCAGCGGCGAGGGATTGCCGGGATAGAGCTCGTTGGCTACCTTGCGCCCTACGGCGGCCACTTTGCGGCCTTTGGCCACATCAGCCTCATTGATGAATCGTCCGGAATATACAGCCGGCAGCATCACCTCGGCGTAGTCGGGCTCCACGCCGTAGACCGATCCGGAGAGCGAGAACCGCCCGTTGCGGAAACTCACGCCCCAGTGGGAGTAGTTGGGTGTTATCACTTTTATTCCCTGCAGCCCTTGGCGCATGCGCTCAAGGTCTGTGACGTCGAGATCCCAGGCGCGGCGCTTGGCATGCCCGTGGTAAGGCTCGGTGGTACGCTCGGTCCACATTATGGCGCTGTTTGTCGCGAAGCCGTCGAAGTTGCGCATCAGCAGCCCCTTGGCCCCTCGGGCACCCCCGAGCAGAAGAGCGAGCATGGCTGTGCCCCAGAATATACCGAATCCGGTAAGAAATGTGCGCGTCTTATTACGTGCGAGCGTGGCTCCTATCTCCTTCCAGTTGTCGGTGTCGAAAAGCAGTATATGCATTTTGTTTCGGTCAGAATGATAGCGGTTGGTTTATTCGTCGCGGAGGGCCTCCACGGGTTTTACTTTCAGCGATTTCAGTGCGGGAAATAGTCCGGCCAGAGCACCTGCCAGAATCAGGACAGCCGTAACCTGCACGGCAATCGAGAGATCCACATGGGGATGGGTCATGAAATCGGATTCGCCAAACAGCGCGTCGACAACGCCCGTGGCCGCAGAGCCGAGCACTATGCCGATGTAACCGAAAAGAGTTGTTATGGCTATGCTCTCGGCCATAATCTGCGTAAGGATACTGCGGGGTTTTGCGCCTATGGCACGACGGATGCCTATCTCATGTGTGCGCTCGCGTACGCTCACAAACATTATGTTGCTTATACCGACTACGCCGCTCAGCAGCGTGAGTAGCCCCAGTATCCATATGCTGGCGTTGAGGATGTTCATGGCCTGAAGGCCTTTCATTCCCTGAGAGAACTGATTCCATATCCATACGGCGCTGGTATCGTCGGGATCGAAATCGTGGGCGGCTGCAAGCGTGCGCCGCACGTCGGCTTCCACCTGGTCTCCCTGATCGGCGGTCTCCACGTTGTGGAGCATTACGCTCATCGAGCCGAGGTCGTCGTCGTTGCCCGCGAGCATGCGGGCAGTGGAGAACGGGATGTAGATTTCACGGCCCCAGCGCGAGGTGTAAATGCCCACAACCTTGAAGCTAAGACCCGATATGCGCAGCTGTTTCCCCAGAGCTTCGTCGCTGTCGGGCAATCCGAGAGAGGTGGCGTCGTCCTTCGAAAGAACTATTACTTTGGCGCGGGCGGCCATATCCTTGTCGTTGATAAAGCGGCCGCGTTCCATTGTCATCTCGTCGCGGAGCTTCAGTTGTGAAGGGTATACGCCCGTGTAGCTTGAAGTAATCGATTTAGTGCCATAGGAAATTGTGTCGGTGGGACCATAGATTGTGGATGTGACCTCGCGCACGGTCGAGCGGTTTTCGTCGGCCACGCGGTCCAGGTCGGCGCTCTTGAGCGGGATGTAACGCCCCTCGCGATAGCCGTGGTATGGTTTAGAGGTGCGACCGGGCCACACATTTATTTTCTGTGAGCCGGGAGTCATCGCATGCTCACGGAATGACCCTGTCACGCCGTTGCCCACTCCGAGCAGCACGATAAGCATGAAGATACCCCATGCCACGGCGAAGCCCGTAAGGGCCGTGCGCAGCTTGTTGTGGCGTAGCGTCTGGAGTATTTCGGATATGAGGTCGAACATTGATTGGAATATTCTTGATTGGAAGCCTGTTGTGAGAGTAATTTAAAGCGTCGGTTCAACTTGGTCGACAATGCGGCCGTCGCTTATGCGAATCAGGCGGTCGGTCTGCGCGCCTACACCGGGATCATGGGTCACGATTACCACGGTCATTCCCTCCACTCGGTTTAGTTCACGGAATACCTGCATGACTTCCTTCGATGTGGAGCTGTCTAAAGCGCCTGTAGGCTCGTCGGCGAGTATAATCGAGGGTTTTGTGATAAGTGCGCGGGCAATGGCGACTCGCTGTTTCTGACCGCCCGAGAGCTCTCCGGGCAGATGGTGTGCACGGTCGGCAAGCCCCATGCGTTCCAATTGCTCCATGGCCATCTGGTTGCGTTTGCGGCGCCCCACACCCTGGTAGAATAGCGGTAGGGCCACGTTCTCCACGGCGTTCTTGTAGTTGATGAGGTTGAAACTCTGGAACACGAAGCCAATCATACGATTGCGGTAGTCGGCGGCACGGTTTTCGCTGAGGTTCTTTATCAGGGTGCCGTCGAGGCGGTATTCGCCCGAATCGTAGTTGTCGAGTATGCCGAGAATGTTGAGTAGGGTGGATTTGCCGGATCCCGAGGCGCCCATGATCGATACCAGCTCGCCTCGCTCTATTTCGAGGTTGATATCCTTGAGCACGTGGAGCGGAACGATGCCCGGATACGTCTTGTTTACATCCCGTAGTCGTATCATTGATGTGATATTATTTTAATATTTTTATCTGAAACACTTTTTAGACGCACCTTCTTTGTATAAGGTTGCACCGGAGTTGAAAACTTTTTTGTATTTGCGGATTATCGGGGCTTATCGGGGCCGGAAACGATTGTGGACATTGTAGTGAATGTGGTAAAGTGAATAGTACAAACGCCCCCGGAAAATACCGAGGGCGTTCTCATAGTTTAATCAGAATAAATCATCTGGGCAATCGCTATACTATATCAGTCGAGATTGGTGTTATAGCGGTGCCAGTCGGCGATTTTGGGAAGAATGCCCATCTCAATCACCTCGTCGCGGAGCTTGCAGAGATGCTGGTAGCTCTTTTCAAGTTCTTTCTGCTCCTCGGGGGTGCCACCGAGCGGTTTCACTGTCACGCCGTTTTTATCGATAGTGGTCTCCATGGCCATCATGATATGGCGGAAGCGGTCGTTGTCTACGTAGGCGCCTGCAGGCCAGCGGAATGGTTTGCCGCCCATGGCTGCGGCTATCATCTCGATGGAGAGGTAAGCCGGGCTCTGGAACGACGAGCGTCCGCGCAAGTCGATGATGTTTTTGCCACCCTGTACCACTTTCTGGCGGATGACCTCCCAGTCGGCCAGGGGAAGGGTGCCGTTGTCGATAAGCTCTTTCAGAGGTTTCCCCTTGATTGCTGCCGTCGACTCGAACACAGCCATTTGCTCGCCGTGGCCACCATAGGTGCGGGCGCCTGTCACGTCGTCCTCGGTCACATTGAAGTATTTTGCAAGTTCGGAGCGCAGACGGGTGGAGTCGAGCGCGGCGAGGGTCGACACGCACGAAGGTTTCACCCCGGAGTAAACCAGCGTGATGAGGCCCGTGATGTCGGCGGGATTGAACACTACCACAATATGTTTCACCTCGGGGCAGTATTTCTTCACGTTCTCGCCGAACTCCTTGGCTATCTCGGCATTTCCTTTCAGGAGGTCTTCGCGGGTCATTCCGGCCTTGCGGGCTGCACCGCCGCTCGAAACTACATATGATGCACCGGTAAGCGCCTCGGCCACGTCGGATGTGTATGTGAGGTTCATTCCCTCGAAGCCGCAGTGGCGCATCTCTTCATACACTCCTTCGAGCGCCGGAGCGTAGGGATCGTAGAGGCAGATGTTGGGGGTGAGTTTCATCATCATTGCCGTCTGGGCCATGTTCGACCCGATCATACCGGCTGCACCCACGATGGTGAGTTTTTCGTTTGTAAGGAATTCCATAATAGATATAGAGTTATTTAGTTGGTTGGTGTCTTATATAACATATGCAGTTGGCCGTAGGTTTGGCCGCCCGTCTATTTCAGTCGACGCAAATATAATGAATCATTGCGGTTTTATGTCTTTTTAACCCAACTTTTTCTTTTCTTCGCTCATTATATTAATAAAAATTTACCGTTGTGATAACAAGAAAACTCCTCTCCGCTTTCCTGGCCGTGGCTCTCGTGATCGGCATTTCTTTCGGGGCTCTTTCGATTGACCTCGATAATCTCGACGGAGACCCGGCATTTGAGAAGGCTGTGGAGATAATCAAGAAATATGAAACGCTCCACAAGGCCTCGAACTGGCCATATATAGGCTACGGGCACCGTGTGCTTCCTGGTGAAAACTATAAAAAAGGTGTAGTACTCGGGCAGGCTGATGCCGAGGCTCTTCTGCGTAAGGATCTACGCAAATATGTTCGTACTTTCAGTCAGTACGGCGATAAGGCTTTGCTGCTTGGTGTACTTGCTTACAATATCGGTCCCAACGCCGTAAAGAAGTCAAAGGTATCAACCCTGATCAAGGGAACTTCGGTGGCGGCGCTACGTGAGGCTTATGTGGCTCACTGCCGATATAAGGGAAAATCTCATCCTCAGATTCGACAGCGGAGAATTGAGGAATTTGACACGCTCTACAAAATGGTGACCAAAAATGGCTAAAACTATTGCTTTAAAATTTATGGCTATGTTCTTTAAACGCAGCATATTCCCTGTTACTGTTACATTGCTCGCGGCGGTTGCCGTTAGTTCGTGTGGCCGTCGGGAAAAACATGAAACAGATTCAGCCGATATGAAGGAGCTTCGGGACTCGGCGGCCGCCGACGCGCCGCTGGAATGGCCCGAGCGCGCAGAAGCGCTCAAGGGTATCGTCGCTCTTGAACACCATATGTCGTCGGGTAACGCCAAGGCTTTTGCCGCCGACTGCAGCCTGTCTCTTATACACATCTGACGCTGCCGACGAA
>ENA-UAJL01000126-UAJL01000126.1-human-gut-metagenome-genome-assembly--contig:-NODE-126-length-9012-cov-3.553422_pt1 | contig 9012 bp, 9 predicted proteins | sample MGYA00244430_ERZ654415 | MGnify/ENA primary metagenome ERZ654415 (study PRJEB26926, sample SAMN06165114) | human gut metagenome | biome: ENVO:00009003; feature: ENVO:2100002; material: ENVO:00002003...
GGGCTCGGAGATGTGTATAAGAGACAGAGGAAGGAGATATGCGGTGTAGTATCGCTTAAACGGCTCATCATTACCCTCGACTCGCCCGGCTTCGCTATAGAGAAAGAACTTACATCCGGATTATGCCTGCCGGATACCATGACGTTCTACGATGCGATGGAAACTCTCAGAAGTTCCGGCGAGCACTCCGCGCTCATATACGATGAATATGGAAATTTCCAGGGAATTGTTACCCTCCGCGACATTCTGGATGGCCTTACAGGCAATCTGGCCCAGAGTGGCGACAGCCCGTCAATTGTCAAGCGTGTCGACATGGAGGAATGGCTCGTCGACGGGCAGTGTCCCGTATATGATTTTCTGGAATATTTCGATATGGAAGACCTGTATAAGCCGTCGGCTTACACAACAATTGGAGGTCTAATCATCGATACCATGCGGAAAGTGCCCAAAGAAGGCGACACTGTATCCTGGAACTGTTTCCGCTTCGAAGTAGCGGATATAGACCGAGCGCGTGTCGACAAGGTCGCAGTAGCCATAACGGCCCCCGATCATTGAGTCACCACGGAAAATGGGGATGATCAACGATTATCAAGCAGCGGGAGATATTCGCCGTAGCCCTCGGCCTCCATTTCAGATGCGGGAATGAAGCGCAGGGAAGCGCTGTTGATGCAGTATCGCAATCCACCCCGCGAGCGCGGGCCGTCGGGAAATACGTGGCCCAGATGGGCATCGCCGATTACGCTGCGCACCTCCACGCGGCTCATGCCGTGTGAATTGTCAGCGCGCTCGGTCAGCAGTTCGGGCGAAATCGGCCGCCTGAACGCGGGCCATCCGCAGCCCGAATCAAACTTGTCGGCAGATGTGAAAAGCGGCTGCCCGGTAGTGACATCCACATATATTCCCGGCCTGAATTCCCGATCATAGGCATTCGCATACGGCCGCTCGGTAGCTCCATGCTGTGTCACGGCATACTGCTCGGCCGTAAGGCGCCGACGCAACTCTCCGTCGGAAGCCTTGCGGTAGCGTATGGCGCGGTTCGTATCCTTGCCGCCTTCTTCCTGCACCGGAAGGCCACCGGTGGCCATCATTTCATCTTTCATATCTTTCTCTTTTTAGAAAATCATAGGTTTAACGCTGCTGTCCACCGCGCGGTTTGCCGCGCGGATGCGTTTTTAGCGCATAGGCCGAGGTTATGGACGCGAGAATGCTTAAATTTGCGCCATGGAATGGCTTGAAAGTCTGTTTTTGGAGCATTCGGCGCTCCAGGCCGTGTGCGTGATTTCGGTGATAATCGCCATAGGGCTTGGCCTCGGCAAGCTACGCGTATGCGGAATCTCGCTGGGAGTTACGTTCGTATTTTTCACGGGTATACTCGCCGGCCATCTCGGCCTGTCGATCAACCCCGAGATTCTTAAATATGCCGAAGATTTCGGCCTGATGCTGTTCATCTACGAACTCGGTCTGAAAGTCGGCCCGGGATTCTTCAGCTCATTCCGCAGCGGCGGCATCAAACTCAATCTGCTCGGGCTGGGGCTGGTGGTGGCAGGCTCGCTCACGGCCATAGCACTCAGCTATCTCATGTCGATTCCGATGACCGATATGGTGGGCATACTCAGCGGCGCTACAACCAATACGCCCTCGCTCGGTGCGGCCCAGCAGGCTATAAGTCAGCTCGGGCTGCCGGCCGAAGGAGCGGCCCTGAGCTGCGCGGTGACCTACCCGCTCGGTGTGGTAGGCGTGATTCTCGCCTTCGCCGTGGTAAGGAAGTTTGTAGCACGCAAATCCGACTACGAACCCCGGCGCCACCCCGAGGCGGACCACACCTACGTGGCGGAATTCCGCGTTACAAATCCCGCCGTACAAGGCCTGTCGCTCCGCGAAGTCAGTGCCCTCGGAGGCGCCCACTTCGTAGTATCGCGCATATGGCATGGCGGTCAGGCGGCACTTCCGGGGCCCGACGCCGTACTCGCCGAGGACGACCGCGTTCTGGTTATTACCAACGAGGACGAAGTGGCCCGGCTCACCGTGCTCTTCGGCGAGAAAAGCGCCCGCGACTGGAACAAACCCGACATCAACTGGGACAAGCTCGACAAGAATCTCGTGTCGCGCACCATCGCCATAAGCAAGCCCCAACTCAACGGGCGACGTCTGGGCTCCCTCAACCTCCGCAAGCTCTATGGGGTGAACATATCGCGCGTGAGCCGTTCAGGCGTACGCCTCCTCGCCCGCCCCGACCTGATACTGCAGTTAGGCGACCGCCTCACCATCGTGGGCGAGCCCGACGCTGTCGACAAGGTGGGCGCGCTCGTCGGCAACTCCGTTACCGACCTCAAGGACCCCAATCTGGCAGCCATATTCATCGGGCTTGTACTCTCGCTTATCGTCGGGTCGATACCCATAGCCATCCCCGGCATATCGGTACCCATCAGGCTCGGTCTGGCCGGAGGCCCCATAGTGGTGGGAATACTCATCGGGCGTTTCGGCCCTCAGTTCCACATGGTCACCTATACCACCCGGAGCGCCAACCTCATGCTCCGCGGCATAGGTCTCTCGCTGTTTCTGGCATGCCTCGGGCTTGAGTCCGGCGCCCAGTTCATCGACACCATCATGCGCGGCAACGGACTGACGTGGATCGCAGCCGGCTTCATCATCACCCTGCTTCCATCCCTGGCCATGACCGTAGCCGCCATGCGCTGGTGGAGCCTCGACTACGGCACCGCCGCAGGCATGGTGAGCGGCGCAATGGCCAACCCGATGTCGATGACCTATGCCGCAGGCTTCACACCCGGCGACACAGCCCCGGTTGCCTACGCCACCACCTACCCCCTGTCGATGTTCGCCCGCGTGGTTATCGCCCAACTGCTGGTGCTCTGCTTCGTATAGCAATGAAATAGCATACACACGACCCGCCGGAGTGAAAGTCATACCTGTGGGATGTCTTAAAGATTAATGTCTATGCGACCGATGAGAAAAGCCTCAAGGAGGAAAGACCCGGAATGGGCGCTCGAAGTGTTCGACCGCGCACCTTATATTACCCTCAGTCTGACGCGCCCCGAAGGGACGCCCTACGGCGTGCCGCTCTCGATGGCTCGCCGCGACGCCCGTACTTTCTATTTCCACTGCGCCCCCGAGGGTGAGAAACTCGACTGCATCCGGGCCAATCCGATAGTCGCCCTCTCGGCCGTGAGCCGCTGCTCTGCGCGCTACGAGGAAGAGAAAAACAATTTTACGGAATATTATCGCTCGGCAATGGCGGTAGGTCGCGCCGAAATCGTGGAAGATGCCGCCGAGAAAATCCAGGCGTTGCGCCTAATCTGCGAGCGCTTCCTCCCTGCCTATATGGCCCGCTTCGACGAAGCCGTAGCGCGCAGCCTCGCCCGCACCGCCATAGTGCGCATCACCCTTACCGAACCTCCGGTTGGGAAAAGCAAACCATAAGTATTTGAACCGTTACTTAATACAGCATGAAAGAAATCAGGATTGACGTAACGAAACAAACCGCCGAAGAACTCGCGTTGGCCGACACCCATGCGCGGCTGCTCTTCGAATTTAACCATACTATGCCCGCAACGCCGGAATACGACGCGCTGATGCACCGCATTTTCCCATCGATGGGCGAAGGGAGTCGGATTGCCACGCCGCTCACCGCCGTGCGGCCCCATATGGTGAACATCGGCCGCAACGTTGTAGTGATGCCCGGCTGCCTGATGATGTCGGCCGGAGGAATCACTATTGCCGACGGAGCCATGATCGCCGCCAACGTGCAGCTGATATCCAACAACCACGACCTATATGAGCGTCAGATAATCACCTGCCGCCCGGTATACATCGGCCGCAACGCCTGGATCGGCGCCGGAGCGACGATACTCCCCGGTGTCACCGTGGGCGACAACGCCGTGGTGGGCGCCGGCAGCGTAGTGACGCGCGATGTCGAGGCCGACACCATTGTGGCAGGCAATCCAGCCAGATTCATCAGGCGCATAGGTCCGCGCCCCGAATGCTCCGCGACCGACGACACCACCGTTCAGCTCGGCCTCGACAGCTGCGGCGACTGAAACAGCACCTCCCAAACCGCTTTTGCCCGACCGTGGATGCGGATTTTTTCGTAACTTTACACTCTGAATGGAAAGTTTAACGACAATCGACGCCGTCGAAGCCATGAAACGGCGTCCCGACCGACTCAGGCGCATACTTTTCGTGTGTCTGGGCAATATATGCCGCTCCCCGGCCGCCGAAGGGGTGATGCGTGCCATAGTTGAGGAAAACGAAGGCCGCGGCGTAGCCGTAGAAAACGAATGGGAAATCGACCGCCCAGGCGCCCGCACGCGCTTCGTGATTGACTCGGCCGGCACGGGCGACTACCACATCGGCGACCTTCCCGACCGCCGCATGCGCATCCACGCCCAGCGCCGGGGTTACAACCTCACCCACCGCGCACGTCAGGTCTGCGAAGCCGACTTCGACCGCTTCGACCTGATTGTGGGGATGGACGCCTCGAATCTTCGCAATCTGCGCTCCCTGGCACCCACGCCCGAGGCCGAGAAGAAAATAGTGCCGATGGCCGACTTTTTCAGGATAGCCACTCGCTACGACTATGTGCCCGACCCCTACTACGAGGGTGCCGAAGGATTCGAGCTGGTTCTCGACCTCCTCGAAGACGGCTGCCGCAACCTCTATGAACAGCTGAAATGAGACAGAACCGACTGAAACGCTATACCATATGGCTGATGGGAGCGCTCGGCGCGATGCTCGTGCTCTGGGCCTCCTTCGGCTCGCGCGGCGATGCCACGAAAACCGACGTCGCCCTTGAAAATGAAGATGTCGTTCCGGCTGAATCCACCCCGGCCTCCAGCCCGGAACCCAAGGCCGAACCGGAATCCGAGGCGAAGCCGGAGGCACGGGCACAGAATGCTGCCGACGCTGAAGTTACTCCAAGCCGTCTGCTGGCTATGCTTCTCCCCTCCGACACTATTCGCGCGCGCAACCCATACGAAGCCCATTTCGACTCGATGCCACCCGGAGGCATAAAAATGCATATCAATGCTGTGGGAGGCACTCTCGGCCGGGTATTCAACGACTCCAACTACCTCCATATCGCCACAGCCGAGCGCATCGGCATCCGCCCCCTGCGCTCACTACGCGACGCTTGGGATGGTGGCTCGCGCCTGGAGCGCATATCAAGCTGCGAGGCCTATTATCTCGACAATCTCACCCACTCGCTCCCCTATCTCGTGCCTCAGGCGCATAGACTGCTGAAAGACATCGGCATGGCCTTCCGCGACTCACTGCAGGCTCGCGGAGGAGGCGATTACCGCATCAAAGTTACTTCCGTGCTCCGCACACCGCGTCTGGTAAGTCGCCTGCGGCGCCGCAACCGCAACGCCGTCGATACTTCGGCACACCTCTACGGCACCACTTTCGACATCAGCTACGCCAAATTCATCTGCAATTCAACCCGCACACCGCGCACCCAGGAAGATATGAAAAACCTCCTTGCCGAGGTAGTCAACGACATGCGCTCCCGCGGCCGCTGCTACGTGAAATACGAACGCAAGCAGGCTTGCTTCCACATCACCGCCCGCTGATTCTCCACGCTTCCCTCAAGCCACGGAAACCGGAGAACCTATTTAAAACCTTTATAATGCTTAAAGCAGTTCCTTAAAGTCCATATGGACCAATTCCTTTTAAGATTTAAGAATCAACCGCTTAAAGCCTGATTACACTGCGCTTTATCGGTTGTTACAGCCGGTTTTTACATTTTGCCACTTGATTTTTACGCTTTGTTTTAGCAAGTAGCCGTTTTCACGACTACTTTTGTTTCCGGCTCGGCGAAATAATCGCCGTTTCAGCCGCATTATACAATCCCCACTCTTTATTTTCCAAATTCCCACGCCTGTATACCCCCTAAAAAAGCCTCAGATTCCTACACTTAACCAACTCTTAGCCTTGAATCCATATACTTAACCAATTAATTATACATTTATGAAAACAAGACACTTTTTCGGCGCCATGACCCTTGCGCTCGCTTCGCTGACTCTCGCCTCCTGCTCCGGCGGCGGTTCCTCCGATTCCGGCTTCTTCGGCGCGCTCCCCGGCGAAATGACTCAGTATGAGAGCGAAATGAAAGCCCTCGAAGAGAAAGCCAAGGACATCAAGACCGAAGCCGACAAGAAGAAACTTATCGCAGAATCGCAGGAAATCCAGGAAAAATACACCACCAAGATCGAAGAAACTGCCAAGGCGCTCGACGGCACGGAGCTGAAGGTTACCGACGGTGAATTTGCCGTAGCCCAGCCCATTACCCTTACTTTCGACGGCTTCGCAAGCAAGAAAGAACTCACTCCGCGCTTCAAACTCGGCGGCGCGCTCTCCGTTCCCGCCGATTTCTCGCCCGCGGCTCCCCTGATCGGCGCCACCTATACCGTATATCTCGTAGGCTACGATGCAGAGGAGACCGCCATCTTCGCCAGCAAGGCAGGCTTCGTTGAGGCTGAAAACGTCGACGGCAAGGGTGTAGTGAAAGCCGGTGCCCCCGTCACCCTCGAAACGCTCACCTACAGCGACAAGTACGACGAAGTATACCCGAAGGTGAAATCGCTGAAATTCGTTGTCGACAAACCCCAGTCGCTCTGATTCTTATTCCTGAAAACTCATGAAAGAACTCCTTAGACTTATCGAGGCCAACAGGCGCATTTGCCTCATCGCGGCTGCAGCCCTGATGTTCGTATTCTTTGCATTCTGTCCGGCCATCGACATTATGGGCAAAGCTACTGCTACGGGACTCAAAGTAGTGTTCAAAGGCTCGGGTCTCGGCTTCAGCCGCCTGGTGTCGACCCTGATGCTCATTGCCCCTATCGTGGTGATCGTGGCCCAATTCGTAAAAATCAAGACGCCGGCAGGGATGAACGTCACACTTGAAGATGCCTGTTTCATCGCCGGAATCGTATTGTTCATCCTTCTGGCCGTCGCCCTTCCGGAACATACAAGCGTCGCCCTTGGCAGCTATCTCTATTTCGTAGCCGCCATCCTCGGACTTGCGGCAGCCAATACCGGTCGCATCTCCCCGCGCCTCTGAGATTCCACTCCACTGCCACAGCAATGAAACCCTCGAAAGCAGTCAGCATTGCGCTGGCCACAGCAGCCACAATAACCGCAGCTATTGCAGCTGCGGTTATTTACGTTGTCTGCACCACGCCACGCCACTCCGAGCCCGACACCCGCGGGTGGCAGACGGGCTATATCTTTTTCAGCGTAGGCGACTCCTGGAAGAGCTACGCCGTGCGCGGCCTCACGCGCGCCAGAGGAGAAGCTCTCACCGACTCCACCCCCTCCCACTGCGGCATGGTGGTTATGGACGGCCTGCGGCCGTTGCTGGTCCACGAGTCGACCTCCGAGGGCCATATAGTGGCCGAGTCGCCCCGGGAATATTTCGAGAAAAACGGCTCACGCTGCATCTACGCCCTCCCTGCTCCGGGAGCGGTCGATACACTGCGCCTGAAGGCCGACATAAACGCGATGCTCGGGGCGCGCACACCATTCGACTTCGATTTTAACCATTCCGATTCGTCGGCGCTCTATTGCAGCGAGCTGGTGGTGGCGCTGCTCGAACGCAACGGCAACCACACGCTTTCCTCTCTGCGCGGCCGGAAATTCATATATCCCCAGGATATCGCCGACCGCTGCCGCCGTACACCCCGCCACTGATACCTAAGCCTACGGTGCCCTATTTGCCTGTTTCGCAATTTTCAGCTAACTTTGCGCCCGAAAATCGCAGACCTACAGCAGATACACGTAAACGCATATATGTTTTTCGACGAATTGGACCTGAGCGACGACGTGCTCGACGCGCTCGACGCCATGAATTTCTCCGAGTGCACTCCCATCCAGGAGCAGGCCATCCCCATAGCCCTGACCGGCTCCGACCTCATAGCCATAGCGCAGACCGGCTCGGGCAAGACGGCCGCCTACCTGCTGCCGGTAATCGACCTCCTGGCCGACCTTCCCGCCCCGGAGAAGATCGTGAACTGCGTAGTGATGGCCCCCACGCGCGAGCTCGCCCAGCAGATCGAGCAGCAGTTCGACGCGCTCAGCTACTATCTGCCTCTGTCGTGCATCGCAGTCTACGGCGGCACCGACGGCGCTACCTTCGCGCAGCAGCAGCGCTCCATGCGCGAGGGCGTCGATGTGGTAGTGGCAACCCCGGGCCGCATGATCGCACTGCTACAGACGGGCAACATCGACCTCTCGAAAGTGCGCCACCTGATTCTCGACGAGGCCGACCGAATGCTCGACATGGGTTTCTACGACGACATAATACGTATCGAGAAACTTATGCCCAAGGAGCGGCAGACGCTGCTCTTCTCGGCCACGATGCCACCGAAAATCCGCAAGCTCGCCCAGACCATTCTCCGTAACCCCAAGGAGATACGCATCGCCGCCTCGAAACCAGCCGAAACCATCGCGCAGAGCGCGCGCTTCGTGGAGTCGGACATGATTAAGGAAGACGTATTGCTCGACGTGCTCAAGGCCAACCGGGGCAAACGCATCATAGTGTTTGCCGGTGCCAAGCAGCGCGTGCGCGAGCTTACGCGCATCCTGCGCCGCAAGGGAGTGAAGGCTGCCGAAATCCACAGTGACCTCGACCAGAAGGAGCGCGACGCCACGGTCCACGACTTCCGCAACGGCACCGTCGAGGTGCTCGTGGCCACCGACCTGCTCGCCCGCGGCATCGACATCGACGAAGTGGCACTGGTGGTGAATTTCGACGTGCCGCGCGAACCGGAATCGTACGTTCACCGTATCGGCCGCACCGGGCGCGCCGGCGATTCAGGCGAAGCCCTCACGCTCGTCAGCCCGCGCGACCGCCGTGCATTCTCGGCCATAGAGTCGGTGCTGAAAATCAAGATCCCCGTCGACGAGCGCGGCATCCCGGCCCGATCCGACCGACCTGACCGCAAGCCGCGAGCCGACCGCAACCCTGTCTCTTATACACATCTGACGCTGCCGACGACC
>ENA-UAJL01000130-UAJL01000130.1-human-gut-metagenome-genome-assembly--contig:-NODE-130-length-8865-cov-3.647333_pt1 | contig 8865 bp, 5 predicted proteins | sample MGYA00244430_ERZ654415 | MGnify/ENA primary metagenome ERZ654415 (study PRJEB26926, sample SAMN06165114) | human gut metagenome | biome: ENVO:00009003; feature: ENVO:2100002; material: ENVO:00002003...
CGCCGACATCACCGTGAGCGTATCCTCCGACCATGGAACCACCTGGGAAGAGGTCGGCAAGGTGACTATCTCGGCCGACGATGCCGCTTCGCCCGCCTACCGCAAATATTCCGTGACCATCAACCGCCGTGGCTCGCTGCGTATGAAGATGGAGCAGTCGACCAACGCTCGCACGCTTATCGACGACATCGCACTCACCGACTGCCGCACCAGCGGTATCCAGGAGGCCATGGAGGCCGAATACCATTCGTGGGACGCCTACTGCCGTAACGGTCGCCTCGTGCTTGAGAGCCGTGAGGACGGCACCGACGTGGCTACGGTTTACTCGATGGACGGCGTGCTCCGCCATTCGGGCGCCATCGCCCGCGGCACCACCGAAATCGCCGTAGCTCCGGGTCTCTACCTCGTGGTTGTCCGCGACTTCACCCGCACTGTTCTGGTGAAATAATAGATCAGGCTAAATCTTATAAGTTTTATAAATCTTATAAGCCCTATAGGCCTTATAGGCCCTATAAATAAATCGGGGCGCCCGAATGCCGGGTGCCCCGATTTATTTAAGGTTGGTATCATTAGAAGGCCACGACCCAGATGGGCCGTAATGACGCGCCTTCAGCGGCGGAGGCGACCGGTGGCAGTGTTGCCGTCGAGCGTCACGCGGTAGATGTAGATGCCGGCGGGGACTTCGGTGAGCGAAGGCGTGGTTGCTACGAGCGTGCCCATGGTGCTGAACACTTCCACGCGGGCGCGGCTGGCATCGAAGCCTTCGAGGGTGCGCGTCGAGGCGTTGTAAGCCACATTCAGGTCGTCGCTCTCGGCGTCGATACCGTTGATGCCCGTAAGGTCGCCGGGAAGGGTATACGTGCCGTCGAAGAGCGGCGAATATGGGCGGTCGTCCTTGGTGAATACGGCCGCCATCACGTGGTTCTCGGGCTTGTCGATCCAGAGGTTGAGTTCGTCGTTGGCGGAGGCCGTTCCTGCGAGATTAACGCGGGCGGGAGCCTTGGCCTGGCGGTTGGCCGCGAGGTTTACGCGTGTGCCGTAGTTCGGCGTAGGATATTCGCCGTCGGTGGTGTAGACGAGGTATGCGCCTTCGGGCACGTCGGTGTATTCGAATTTCAGCTTGAAAGGACTGCCGATTTTATAGTCGCCGGGGGCGTAGTTGGGAGTCATGGTTACATGATCGTAAATGGGAACGTTGGCCCACACGCAGTAGTTGTTGTCGCTTTCGTTGCCTGCGGCGACCATGGTATAGCCTGCATCGGTGCAGTTGTAGCTCATGTCGGAACCGACTTTAACCACGAGGCTGCCGTAGAGGCCTTTCACGCGGGCAACGTAGCAGTTGCTTGCGAGTTTGATCATTTCAACCTCGCTCTGGTTGTGGATGCCGACGGCCTTGCGGATGTCGATAAGGCGGTTGATGGCGTCCATATGGTCGAGATAATGGCGCAGGAACACGCAGGGTGTGCCGGGCGAGCAGAGCATCAGAGCGTTGGCAGCCACCACAAGGTTTTCGTTCTTGAAGCGGTTGTTGTCGCGGTAGGTGTCATGGTTGTCGACGAACGTAACGCCGTAGCGCTTGTAGACCTCGTGATGTATAAGACCGGCCGGCTGAGCTTTCTTTTCGTAAGTCCAGGAAACCTTGGTGAGGTCCTCGTTGCCGTTCATGGCGTCGTTGAGGGCGAATTTGAACGGGAAGTCGAAGGCTGCCGACGCAAGTCCCGTGCCCGTAATCCAGTTTACGATGGGATCGAACGAATCCCAGTATTCGCCGACGGCATATTTCATGCCTGCCGAGCGCACATAGTCGCCTACGTATTTTGCACCGTAGCCCTTCACCATGTCGAAGCGCCAGCCGTTGTAGCCGTATTTCTCGTGGAGAGTATTGAGGTAGGACTTGATGCCATCCTGCACGTAGGTGTTGGTGTGGTCGAGATCGCGATAGGCGTTGAAATCATCGCCGGTATCGGGATTGCCTGTGGGTTTAGCCTGGTCGGCCTGGTCTTTCACTTCGTCGGTACTGCATATATGAGAGGGGTCCCAGGTCCAGGTTGTGCCGTTGTGGTCAACCTCTTCGGGGAAATCGGTCCAGTTGGTTGCGCCACCGCGGTGGTTCACTACCACGTCCTCAATCATGTTGGTGTTGAGGTCGTTGTATAGACCGTTCATCAAGAGCAGTTCATCCTCGGTGCCGAAAGCGCTGTTGTGGTTGGTATACCAGTATACGGGGTCGTAGCCCATGCTCTTTTCGGCCGAAGCTTTGCCGCTGTTGGGCACCCATACGAGTTCGAAATAGTTGGAGTAGTCGTAGGCGAGTTTTTTGAGATTCTTCCATGCGGTGTCGTCGTAAGAGTCCCAGAAGAAGCCCTGGAGCATCACGCCGGTATATTTGGCCGGCATCGCAGTATCCATCAGGATGGGGAGGTCGCCGCCTTCTTTTGTGATTGTAAGATGGGGGCGCCCGTTGGTGAAGTCCATCTTGAAGGTGTATTTACCCGGCGAGGTAATGGTGAAGCAGCGGGTCATCGTGCCGTAGAGCGACATGTCGAATTCCGTTCCGTCGATGGTGCGGTCTCCGCCGAGGTGCTTGTCGCCGTTTACGCCGTAGGCGGTGCTGGAGTTAGCCTCGGTCATGGCTTCCCAGCTCGAGCGGCGCTTGCGGTTGATGAAGAAGTAGAACTGTTTGTCGGCTTCGACCGTGTAGGTGAACACCTTGCCGCTCTTTGTGAAGGCGGGTGCATCGGCATAATGCCATCCGTTGCCCATATTTGCGGTGAAATAAAGATTGTCGGGGGTGGCGTTGCAGTCGAAAATCTCCATAGAGATTCCGTCGTCGCTTCTGCTCGAATCGAATTCCATGTCGATGGCATATTCCCCGGCGGGAAGCTCATGGCAGTGTTTCAGCGAGCCGTAGCGGTAGGCGGTGTATTTGCCAGCGGCCAGCACTTTGTTCGAGGTGCCGTCCCAGCTGTCGCCGCTAACGGTATAAAGGCAATCGGAGGCACCGGTATAGCCACCGAAGCTATCCTTCTGGGAGTTAGCGATAAAAAAGAAAAGTTTGCTTCCCGCCGTCTCGCTGTAAGCGTGCATCGAGAAGGAGGTTACGTTGCCGATTTTGTCTTTGGAGAAACGCGGCACCTGTGTGTTGTCATTGTCAATGTAGATCCAGCCGGTTCCGCGGTTGTTAGGGAAGTAAAGGCGGTCGGGAACCACCGGGGCGGCGCTGGCCAGACCGGCCGACGACACCGATGCCACTGCTGCAAGAAGCAGTGAGTAAAGCTTTAGTTTCATGGTAGTTGGTATAGTTAAATTTAAGATAATCAGTTCACAGACTAAGATGTGGACATTTCCGTGTGGATTGCCGGCACAGGCATCTTCGCGCAGGGAGTGTATGGACAATCAGATTCAGGGTTCAACGCCTTATGATCGGCTGCATAATGTGTTTATTGCAAAAGTAATAAATTTCATGGCAGATTGTCGAAAATAAGACAACATTAACATTGGTTAACCGGAAGAAGTCAGAGATTTACCCAACTTTAGTTAAAATGAGTTAAACGAAAAACAATGCTTTTGAAATTTATATAACTTTACATCACATGATCTGATACACACCACCAAATCATAGTCTTACTAATGCGCACAGGCGCGGGCTAATTGTCTGACATCCGACGATTGCGCCCGAAATCCTTCGCGATGCGCATTCTACCAGTGGAAATATCTTTTTACCTTAATAACTAATTACTTACATTCTAAGAACATGAAGAAGTTTTATCTGCTATTTCTGGCGGTGCTCTTCGCTTTCGCCTCTGGGCAGGCGGCTAAAGTGGAAATCCATACCGACATTTTCGGTAATCCAAGCTGGGAAAGTGTGGAGCTGACGGAAACCAACGGCTCCTACGTCCTTACTAAAGAAGTAAAAACCAACGGCCAGTTCGGTATTAAAATCGACGGCACCTGGCATGCTGCGCCTAACAGCGGTCCTGTCGAGATTTCGCTCGATACTCCATTCAAGGTGCAGAACGGCGACCATCAGAATGCCAAATTCAACCTCGGTGCAGGCGAATATACATTCACCTTCAATCTCGATGCCAAGGAGCTTACCGTCTCCAAGGCCGGCTCTCCGGTAGAGGATGTCTATACCTTCTATTTCCGTAACGACGACAACTGGTCGCCCGTAGCTTTCTACACCTACACTCCGGAGGAATGCGGAAACTGGCCCGGCAAGCAGGTTCCGGAGACCGTAACCGGCGCCGACGGCAAAACCTACTATAAGGTGACCGTTAAAAAGCAGGCTTACGGAGGCATCATCTTCAACAATAACAATAACGGTTCTCAGACCGACAATATCACCGGCGACAACATCAAGGACGGAGGCGTCTACGCTCCCTCGGGCTATGTGTGCCTCTTCAGCGAGCTGCAGGGTGGCGATCAGCCCGGCGGCCACAAAGCTACTGAACTCTACTTCCTCCACAACTTCAACGGCGGCTGGAATGAAACCGCAGCCCCTGCCATGACCGAGACCGCTCCGGGGAGCGGCGTGTTCACCTACACCCTCGATGTAACGGCCAACGACGGCCATTATTTCTCCTTCACCGAGACGAAGGGTGGCTGGTATAACGAAACGCGCTACGGCCCCTCGACCGGCGGTTCGGAAGCCAAAGTCAACGAGACGACAACCGACATCGTCTATGGTCAGGACCGCAGCTGGAAATTTACTCAAGGCGGCAAACTCACCTTCACTATCGACACCAACGAGGCTCACCGCTCGCTCACCATCTCCGAAGGCAATACGGTATATTTCCGCAATACCAAGGGCTGGGAGCATATCTACCTTACAACCTACGACGAGGCCAGCGACATGTACGGTACCAACTACAAGTGGACACCCGAAATGTTCCAGAAGTATCAGGGTCAGACTACTTACGGCGACCGCAACACAGGCGTGGAAATCACTGATAACCCCACCGTGACCATCGACGGCGAGGAATGGATTAAGGTGGTTCTTCCTGCCGACGCGAAGCATTTCGTATTCCACAACGGCCAGAACCCCGGCAAGGAAAACGAAACGAAGACGCCGGTTCTCGAGCCCCAGCCCAACGGCAAATATTTCATAGCCGACGACGCTGTGGCCGCATGGCCCGAATCGCTCTATGTGTTCGGCAATCTCGACGGCTGGACATTCCTTCCCAATCTGGGTGTGCAGCTCTTTGAGAAGACCCCCGGCAGCGGCATCTATTCCGGTGTGATCAACGTAACCTCTCAGGCTGAGGGCGACGGTACTGGCGATGATACCTACGGCTACATAAGCTTCACTTCGCGTGTGCTCGAAGGTGATAATCTCACCAAGGAAGACTTCAAGTATATCAACGCATGGCGTTTCGGCCCGGAAGCCATCAATACTCCTATCGAGACCAAGGATGTCCGTGCGTTCGTGATGTGGAACACCTGGGAATCTTCCTTCAAGCTCAAGAAAGGCAGCTATCTTGTGGAAGTCGACTTCAATACCGGCGAGGTAACGCTCGACCCCGAGCGCGGCCATCAGATCGTAGAGGAACTGCCTGATGCCCTCTATATCCACGGCAACCTCTACCGTGAGCTCAGCGACGGCTCAGTAGAGAGCCACGACTGGGAATGGAGCTCCTATGAGAAGGCTGTCGCAGTGAAGGACGAAGCAGATGAAAATACAAGAATCTATATGTTCGGAAATCTCCGGTTTGCCGACAACGGCAGCGGAAAGGGTCACTTCGTGGTTTCCAGCTGGGCTTCGGAAGTGCCGTTAGCCGACGAACCCCAGGGCGCTCCCCGTCGGCGCGTAAGCTATGCCGAACAGCAGAATGTGTTCACTCCTGCCGGAGAGGTAGAGGATTTCGCCCGTCTTACCAACGGCGGTAATGCCTATAAATTCGATGTCGATAATCCTGAATGGCATGAGAGCCTTTATGCCCACCGTGCAGGCGACGCCGTCGAGACAACTGACATCGTCCATGAGGCCGTTCCGGGCGACTACTATGCCGTGACGGTGAAGCTTACCAAAGGCGGTGAGAATCTCCGCAAAGTGGGTATGATCACTCACCAGTCCGAAGAGTTCGATATGACCGGTGTGGAGGGAATCGCAACCGACGCGTCGGCCGACGCACCCGTTGAATTCTTCACCCTGCAGGGTGTGCGTGTCCTCAACCCCGAGGGCGGTATCTTCATCCGCCGTCAGGGCAACCAGGTCAGCAAAGTCGCTCTCTGATTCATAGATAAATATTATTTAGCAGCGGCGCCCCCGGAATCGGGAGCGCCGCTTTTATTTCGCATAGGGGTTATAGGGTCTATAAGGCTTATAGGGCTAATACCTTCAGGAGAGGCGACGCGGGGTGGATGGCGTTGAGGTCCACATAGCCGTCGATGCCGTCGATGGTACCCCGGTGGGAGAACTGCCATATATGCCAGCCGATGGAGTCGGTTGCGGCGTCGGCTGGCAGAGGTGGGTCGCTGAAGGAGCATATCCAGAGGGGATATTCGTCGAAATGATGCCTTACGAAGCGGTTGTAGCCGTCCTTATTGGTGTAGATTACCGGATGATAGCCTTCCTCGGAAAGCACGCGCATAAAGGCTCGCAGGGAGGTTCTGACGCGCGCTGTTGGGATGGTTTCGTCGTTGCCCCACTCCTCGAGGTCTACAGCGGGCGGAAGGCGGAATCCGCGCCCTTCGATGGCGCGGATGAAGTTCCACGCCTGCATCTCGCCGTCAGTATCGAAGCGGAAGAAATGGTATGCGCCGGCGGGAATGTCGGCGGCAAGGAGGCCGCGGGCATTGTCGACGAAACGGCGGTCGATGAAGTCGGTCCCCTCGGTAGCCTTTATATAGGCGAAGGCCACGCCCTGGCGGCGCAGGGCCTGGAAATCCACATTGCCGTTATGGGCCGAGATGTCGATGCCGCGTACGGTATAGATTTCAGCCGACGGGTCGGCGCGTTCGGTGAACCACCGGTTCCACACCCACCATCCCGCCGCGCCTGTAATTACGATGGCGGCCGCTGCAAGCGTATGCCGTATCTTCATAGCCCTCCCCTCCTACGGCGGCTGGCCACGATGCTGGCGATGCGGGCCGAGGCAAAGAGGGCCGCGAGCACTATTACGATCAGCGCCGAGCATGGGACGTCGATATATACGCTCAGTATGAGTCCGGCCATGCATCCCGCGGCCGAGATGGCCATGGAGAGGAGCATAAGCGGACGGAAGCGTCGGGTAAACACCTCGGCCGTCATCTGCGGAAGAGAAATCATCGACATCAGCAGCATGATGCCTACCAGACGGATTGTCAGTACGATGCACAGGGCTACCATGACCGTCATCACCGTGGTCACCATGGCTACCGGCAGACCGGCCACACGGGCGAAATCGCGGTCGAACGCACAGATTACTATCTCGCGGAAACGCCACGCGAAGAAGACGCCCAACGCCAGCGTATAGATGGCGAAGGCCATGAGGTCGGCTGTTGTAACGTCGAGTATATTTCCGAAAAGGAAGGCATTGAGCTCCGGCACGAAGCCCGGCGTGAGAAACACGAAAAGCACACCGATGGCCATACCCGTAGACCACACCACTGCTATGGCCGAATCCTCGCGCACGCGGTGTCGCTCCGATATCCACTGGACGCCCAGCGCCGAGGCCACGGCGAATACACCGGCCATGAGCAGCGGGCTGACGCCGAGATAGCACCCTAGGCCGAGACCGCCGAAGCAAGCGTGGGTAACACCTCCGGAGATGGCTACAAGTCTGCGCGCCACGATGTAGGTGCCTATCATGGCCGAAGCCACAGATATGATGATCACTGCCCAGATGGCGTTGGTAAAGAACTGAAACTGCAGGAGATCGTGCATCGCAGTGCGTTAAGTGGTTGAAATAAACGTCAGTGGCTGCGGGAGGCCCTGGCCTCCGCCACTATGAGAAGCAGCTCCTCGCGCACGCTGTCGGGCAGCCTGATGCCTCGGAGCTGTATGGAGCGTGCCCATGGGGCTATGTCGTCGGGCAGCAGTGTGAGCAGCACGTCGCGGAACTCCTCGATTTCAGCGTCGGAATAGTCCGAAGGCTCGCGGCCGGCAAAACGGTCGAGCTCTTCGTCGTCGAAATATTCTATCTCCGTGCTTACATGGGCGAGCAGCGAGTCGCGCTCGCAGGTGATGTGCATCCCGCAGCAGGGCGAATCGTCGTCGCCGGCGTTGGCCGGAACGGGTGGATCGGCCATCGGTGGGAGTGTGGGCTCTCCGGCGGTGCCCCTGCGCAGGTCGCGCAGATGCAGCAGGTAAAGGATTCCTCCCACCAGCACCAGAGCCGCCAATATAATCAGTGCACCAATCATTTTTTCTCTGATTTACAGGTTTATTCGACGGGAGCAGGGGGCTCGTCGCCTCCGATACGCTTCACGGCCCCTTCGTCGTCGATTTCCACCTCCACCAGCCGGAATCCTACGGCGCGCAGCTGCTCCCAGAATTCGGGGTAGCTCTTGCTTACGTATTCCGGCCCGTCGAGAAGAATGCCGGGAATGTAGAGGCTCACAGGCGCCAGGGCCATGGCCATGCGGTGGTCGCCGTGGGCAGAAAGAACAGGCATGGAGCCTACCGGAAGAGAGCGGCCGTCCCATTCGAGGCCGAAGTCGCGGATTTTCTCCACCGGTCGGCCGAGTTTAGCCATCTCTATGCAGAGGGCGTCCAGGCGGTCGCATTCCTTCACGCCGAGATTGGCGAGGCCCGTCAGTTTGAAGGGAACGCCTATCATTGTGGCTGTTACGGCAAGCGCGGGGGCGAGATCGGGGTTGTCGGAAAGGTCCAGGTCAAGACGTCCGAACACCCTGTCTCTTATACACATCTGACGCTGCCGA
>ENA-UAJL01000135-UAJL01000135.1-human-gut-metagenome-genome-assembly--contig:-NODE-135-length-8755-cov-3.893563_pt1 | contig 8755 bp, 4 predicted proteins | sample MGYA00244430_ERZ654415 | MGnify/ENA primary metagenome ERZ654415 (study PRJEB26926, sample SAMN06165114) | human gut metagenome | biome: ENVO:00009003; feature: ENVO:2100002; material: ENVO:00002003...
ATACGAGATGTCTTAGGGTCTCGTGGGCTCGGAGATGTGTATAAGAGACAGGCGACGAGCTTGAAAGCAAAAGCAAACTTTTCGATATGTGCACGCTTGCGAGCAAGTACGAAAAACCGCGCGCAACCATCAGTCCGAAAGCGAGCGAGGAGGAGAAGTTGCTCGTCGGCTACGTCAAAGACTATCTCAAACAGTTTCACGACGCAATCGACGAAATGAAAGAGATTTGCAACAGGCAGGACTCTCTCGAATCCGCCCACGAGCAAAACTCAAAATACGTCAAAAAGCTGGTGGAAGTCGCTCAAACGTTCGCAAAAAAACTCGAAGAGCTCAAACAAGCGGACAACGTATTGTCTTTTGAGGATTTGCAGCACAAGGCGCTCGAATTGCTATCGCACGACGAATACGAGCTTTCGGGGGATTTCGACGCGGTGTTTGTGGACGAGTATCAGGACGTCAACCCCACGCAAGAGGCGATCATACGTAAGCTCGTCAAAGGCGAGTGCTTTATGGTCGGGGACGTCAAACAGAGTATATACGGTTTCCGACTTGCCGACCCTGCGATTTTCATATCCAGACAAAACGCCTACGAAGAGAGCGTAAAAGAGGGGACGAACGTTTATTTCAACCGCAATTTCAGAAGCGCGTACGGAATCCTCGATTTCGTCAACGGCGTGTTTGACAGCGCAATGACGAAGGCGAGTGCGGACGTCGACTACAAAAAGGACGCAAGATTTGAACTTAAAGACGTTGCGCCGGTGAAATTGGAAGGCGTATCTCCCGAAGGATACGTGCAGGTGCATCTTTTCGTAAAGCAAAAGAGCGAAAGCGTCCCGTCTTTCGGACTTTACGATATAGAAAAAGACGAGGGAGAAGAGGACGACGAGGCAAGTTCGCAAGAAGGCAACTTCATCGCAAGCGAAATCCAAAAGCTCGTCGGAAGAGCAAAGGGGGACGGAAAGTATATCGGTTACGGCGATATCGCGGTGTTGTTCCGCTCACGCTCGACGGGTGCGAAAGAAATCGTAAAAACTCTCAAATCGAAAGGAATACCCGTCAACGAAGGAGCGTTCGGCAAATCGGTTTCTTTGCCGGAAAGAGAGCTTGTGGCGTTTTTGCGCGTGCTCGACAATCCCAGACAAGACATTCCTTTCGCAGGATATTTGTTGTCCTATTTCGGCGGCTACGACGAGAGCGAAGTTGCGTTGATCGCATCCGAAGACGGCGATTGCCTTTACGACAAGTTTTTGGCGGCGGCTCATTCGGATTCGTCCGTTGCGGAAAAAGCGAGAAATACGCTGAAAACACTCGAGAGATATAGACTCAAAGCGAGCTTTGAAAGCGTAAAAAACCTTATGAACGATATCGTCGGAGATTGCTGTTACGAGGCGTATCTCATGCGATCGGGAGAGGGGGACGTGTACGGGCTTAAAGCGTTTATGCAAAGTCCCAACGAGGACGATTCTCTCGGCAAATTCCTGCGCGATTACTGTGAAGCCGATGGCGGCGACAGAGGCGCGACGGGCGGCGACAGAGTGGTCATATCCACTTTTCACGGCTACAAGGGACTTGAAAATCCCGTCGTGTTCGTTGCGGACACCGCATTTGGATTCAATTACGAGGCGGGATCCGGCGATCTCATTTTGACAGGCAAAGGCATGGGCGGCGACAAGTCCAACAACAAAGGACTTGTGGGAATGAATTCTTTCGATTTCGAAAACAAAACCAAAAATTCGCTCACGCTGTCCAAACTTGCAGTGGCAAAGTGTATAAAAGACAATCAGCTCAAAGAGGAAATAAGACTGTTTTACGTTGCTCTCACGCGCGCCAAACAGCTGATGTATATCACGGCAACCGTCAGCGAAACGAAGAGCGCGGGCTTCGGCGTAACGGCAAGACTGGGCGGCGCGGGATGCGATATCGATTTCATTTCAAACGCGGTTTTCGACGGCGCGGTGAAGTGTGTGCCCTTCCGCCATTACTCCGGCGACGAGGAGAATCGCAGCGTCAAAAACGAAAGGCTGCAACTTTTGCCGAACGATGAAATCGTGAGCGCGATAAAACAGGCGCAATCGTTCGAATATCCGTACAAACAAGCAACTTCGCTTGCGATGAAGTACAGCGTTTCCGCTCTCGACAGCATGGACGAAGATACCGTAAACTTGTTTGAAGATGCGGCGAAACGAGGCACTGCTTACCACAAGGTTATGCAATATATCGACTATTTCGCAAGCGGTTTAAGCGAGGTCGAAGAACAGATAAATTCGCTTGTAAAACGCAATATTCTCACCGCCGAAGAAAAAGCCGCGGTTGATGCAAAAGACATCGTCGCATGCCTTGAAAGCGAGGTTATGCAGATTGCGCGCGAGGCGGAAAAGAAGGGTAGGTGCCATAGGGAACAATCCTTTATGATGTACAAAAAGGCAAGCGACGTATCCGACGATTTTTCAAGCGACGACAGAGTGTTGGTGCAAGGCGTAATCGACCTGTTTATCAACGACGAAAAGAAGATAATCGTCGATTTCAAAACTTCGTCGCTCAAAGACGAAAAAACGGTTGAAAAGTACAAAAAACAACTTTATCTGTACAAATCGGCGGTTGAAAGCGCAATAGGCGCAAAAATCGATGAAATTTTGCTTTATTCTTTCGCAACCGGAAAGACGCTGAAAGTATAGGACTTGTTTGCATCGAATGATTGTAAAACGTGCGGTAGAAAAAGCAAAACCGCGTCTTGAAATAGAAAGACTTTTGTCTAAAACGGTAAACGCTTTGAAAGATAGAAAACGCTCTGCGATTTTGCCGGGCGTTTTTTCTTTTTGCGCACACGAGGAAAATTTTGATAAAAAAATTCATTTGTTTGAAAAATGTTCTTGATTTTTATGCGTGCGCTATGTATAATTATATAGATATTTCTTAAAGTTATCGACGCGCACATCGGTATCGAAACGGAGGATAATCGTGGAATTTTTCGAAGAGGCGTTTCATTGGCTTGCAGGAGTGTCCGAAAAACTTCCTGTCGTCGACATCAAAATGTTTTTCATCGTCGTACTGTCGGTGATTTCGGGCATTGGCGTCATAACGGCTTTCACGTTGCTCGGCTCTCATGCCCGCAAACTTTACGTTTCAAGCAAAAAAATCAGAAAATACCTTGCCAACGTCGATGCCGTTGACGACGACAACGTCAGCGATTTCACGGCGCATTGTTTCTCGAAAAAGACGCCGCAACAACTTCGCGACACATGGGTGCAATATCTCGGAGTGCGTTTCGGATATCCCAGCGATATAGTCAGCGACAGCGCCGTCTACGACAAGTTTGTCAAAAAGAACAAAGACGTGCGTTCGGGCGTGTTCCTCGCAATATCCCTTATACTGCTCGGCTTGTTTGCCTTTTGGGGTTACGGCACTTTGCAAGACGCGAAAATGGGCGTCGTACACCTTGCCGCTCTCGTGCTTATCGGCGTGATTTATCTCGTGCTCGTGATTCTTGCTCGCAAGCAAAATCAAAGATGTCTTGAAACTTTCGAGGCTATGCAAGAGGATCTCGACGCAAAGGTCAATCTCCAAATCGAAAGTAATTACGCAACCGATTCGTCGCCCCTTCAAGAGCTCAACGCTTTGGTTGAAGAAATCATTGCGCGCAACACCGCAAAGGCTGTCGATATCGACGAAAACGAGCAAACGCCCATCGAAGCTCTTATCGAGCAGAAAATGAAAGAACAGTCGGGAACGGAAGAGGACGAGCAAGAAAGCATCGACGAAATCATCAACGCTCAGGAAGAAGAGGCCGAAGAGATTGCCCAAGAGGAATCCGACCAAACTAAAACCGAAATCGAAGAAGGCGACCAAGAAGTTGCCGAACAACAGCATATAGACGAACTTTTGCAAGAGCAAGAGGAAGAAGTCGAACAAATGGCAGAGGAAGAGGACGAGCAAACCGAGCAAGTCCTTGACGAACAGCTTGAACAAGAAGTCGTAGAACCGCAAGAAGCCGTTGAGGAGCAAGAGGAAATCGCGCCAGAAACCGAAGAAGAGCAAATCGACGAGCAAGAAGAAACCACTGCCGTTGAAGAAAGCGAACAATCCGAACCTGCCGAGCAAGAAGAAATCGAAGAACAAGAGCCTGTCGAAGAAGAGCCCGTTCAAGAGGACGAGCAAGTCGAAGAGCAAGCTCAAGAAGAAACGGTTGACGAGCAAACGGAAGAAGCCGAAGAGCCTGCAGTGGAAGAGGTCGAACAAGAAGAGCCGCAAGAGAAAGACGTTGCCGACGAAACTGCGAGCGAAGAGCAAAAAGAGGAAGTGGTTTACGTCGTTGACGGTCCGAGCGAGGACGACGACGAAATCGTCAAGCCGGCAAAACTTGTCAAACTTCCCAACCTCGTCGATTATATGCTTGCTCAAAACATGTCCAAGCAAATGAAGATGAATATCGCAACGCTTTTGCTCAGCACGTACAACAAGTACAAGGACGTGCCGGCAGAAAAGAAGATTGTCATTCAATGCATGGCAAAGGTCATGAAGTCCCTCATTCAAGGCTGATAGAATATCGGTTTTGGCAAAAAAACGCAAAATTTTAAACGGAAGCGTAACGCTTCCGTTTTTATGTGGAAAAACGCAAAATAAAACACCATTCGCAAATGCGACGGACATTGCAATTAAAGCGGATAGAATACTGAAAAAAAGATAAAACGGTTGACAAATTTCAACGATATAAAACTATTCTTCGACAATAAAAAAATCGGCGTATTGCCGATTTTTTTGTGTCGATTCGATTTTTCCAAAATCCGCATTATTTGAGCATTTTTTTCTTGATAAACACGATGATAAGCGCGATGCAAATAAGCACGTTTATGCCGACGACAACCCAGAAACCCCAAAGTTTGCCCTCGAAAGGAACGCCCGTGTTCATGCCCCAAAGTGCGGCGATCATTGCAGGAGTGTCAACCAAAAGCGTGAGGACGGTGAGCGTCTTCATGACGACGTTGAGGTTGTTGGAAATGATGGAAGCGTAGGTGTCCATCGTGCCGCTCAAAATGTCGCGGTAGATGTTTGACATTTCGATTGCCTGTCTGTTTTCGATAAGCACGTCGTCCCACAAATCGTCGTCTTCTTCGAAAAATCTGACAAGACGCGGAAACTTGTCGAGCACGGCGGTGTTTGCGCGCAGGGAAGTGGAGAAGTAAACGAGGGACTTTTCAAGCGAAAGCATCTCGATAAGGCCTTCGTTTTTCATAGCTTTTTCAAGCTCTGCTTGAACGCGTTGGCTCGCTCTGTCGATTTGTTTGAGGTATTGCAAGTATTTTTTTGCAATGACATATTGAAGTTGAAGCACAAAACGAGTGCGCTTGTGGATGTTGAAATCCTTGACGTAGCGTCCTGCCATAAGGTCGTTGATTATGGACGTTTCGTTTAGGCAAACAGTAACGATTGTGCTTTCCGTTGTGATGCAGCCGAAAGGCAAGGTCGCGTAAGTGTAGCGGTCGTCGTCCTCCTCGGTGATAGGAATGTCGGTGACTGCCATGAGTATGTCGTCCTCTTTTTCGCAGTGAGCGCGCTCTTCGGAGTCCAGTGCCGCTTTGACGTAGTCCTCGGGAATTTTGCATGAGGAACACACGAGCTCGATTTCTTTGTCGGTGGGGTTTGACATATGAATCCATTGCTCGGTGAAATCGTAGCCCTCGACGATAAGTTCGGGATCTACTTCGATGACGGATTTGTTGACTTTTTTGTAGACTTGGATCATTTTGTCCTCCTGGGGCATAGCAATACGCGCCACGCAGGAGAACCTAAAGCGTGTGCGTATTAGTGGAGTTGTTGACTACTTCGTGGGTCAGCGTCCATAAAAGTTGCACCTCTAAAAAATTTGATAAACAAAGTGTAACAAAAAAAAACGGCGGGCGCAACTCATTTTGGAAATTAGAAAAAGAAAAATTTTGCGTTTTGCGCTCGGTTATGGAAAATAATATACATATATAAAATATTTCTGCAACATTATAAAACTTCTTGCAAAAAAAAGCGTTTTTTGTTATCATAGTCAATGAATATAAAGAAATCTTTTAGGAGGAATTCTAAATGGGCAAAAAATACGTTTATCAGTTTGCCGAAGGCAATGCAAAAATGCGTGAACTTCTCGGCGGCAAGGGCGCAAACCTCGCAGAAATGACCAACATCGGTCTTCCTGTTCCTTACGGTTTCACTATTACGACCGAAGCATGCACTCAATACTATGAGGACGGCAGACAAATCAACGACGACATCAAAGCGGAAATCATGGAAAACATCACCAAGCTCGAAGAAAAAGCGGGCATGAAATTCGGTGACAAAGAAAATCCGCTTCTCGTTTCCGTTCGTTCGGGCGCAAGAGCGTCCATGCCCGGTATGATGGACACAATCCTCAACCTCGGTCTCAACGACGACGTTGTGGAAGTTTTGGCAAAGAAATCCGGCAATCCCAGATGGGCTTGGGACTGCTACAGACGTTTTATTCAAATGTTCTCCGACGTCGTTATGGAAGTCGGCAAGAAGTACTTCGAAGCTCTCATTGACGAACTCAAAGAGAAAAAAGGCGTCACCTATGACGTCGAACTCACCGCAGACGACCTCAAAGAACTCGCAGGCAAGTTCAAAGCAGAGTATCAAGCAAAGATCGGCAAACCTTTCCCGTCCGATCCCAAGGAACAACTCTTCGAAGCAATCAAAGCGGTTTTCCGCAGCTGGGACAATCCCCGCGCAAACATCTACCGTATGGATCACGACATTCCGTACAGCTGGGGCACGGCAGTCAACGTACAAATGATGGCATTCGGCAACATGGGCGACGATTGCGGCACGGGCGTTGCTTTCACGCGTAACCCCGCAACCGGCGAACCCGGTCTTATGGGTGAGTTCCTTATGAACGCTCAAGGCGAAGACGTCGTCGCGGGTGTCCGCACCCCGATGCCTATTTCTCAAATGGCAGAAGTTCTTCCCGAAGTGTACGAGCAATTCCAAGACGTTTGCAAGATTTTGGAAAATCACTATAGAGATATGCAAGATATGGAGTTCACCATTCAACAAAAGAAACTCTATATGCTTCAAACCAGAAACGGTAAACGTACCGCAGCGGCTGCAATCCGCATCGCTTGCGACCTCATCGACGAGGGTATGATCACCGAGCAAGAAGCACTCCTCCAAATCGACGCAAAGACTCTCGATATGTTGCTCCATCCGCAATTTGACGCAAAGTCACTCAAAGAAGCGGACAAAGCAGACATCGTCGGCAAAGGTATCGCGGCATCTCCTGGCGCTGCGGCAGGCACGATCGTTTTCACGGCTGAAGACGCAGTCAAAGAAGGCAAGGCAGGCAAGAAAGTCGTCCTCGTCAGACTCGAAACTTCTCCCGAAGACATCGAAGGTATGAAATATGCACAAGGCATCCTCACCGTTCGCGGCGGTCAAACCTCTCACGCGGCGGTTGTTGCTCGCGGAATGGGAACCTGCTGCGTTTCCGGTTGCGGCGACATCAAGATGCACGAAGAAGAAAAATATTTTGAACTCGCAGGCAAGATCTTCCGCGAAGGCGACGGCCTTTCCCTCGACGGCTCGACGGGCAACATCTACGACACGATCATCAAGACCGTTCCCGCAGATCCCAACAGCGGTTATTTCGGAAGAATCATGAAGCTCGCAGACAAGTATAAAGCACTTGGCGTTCGCACCAACGCTGATACTCCCCAAGACGCACAAAGAGCTGCAGAACTCGGCGCACAAGGCATCGGTCTTGTCCGTACCGAGCATATGTTCTTCGGTCCCGGCAGAATCGACAAATTCCGCGAGATGATTTGCTCCGAAACAGTTGAAGAGCGCGTCAAAGCACTCGATGCGATCGAGCCTATGCAACAAGCAGACTTCGAAGGTCTTATGGAAGCTCTCAAAGGCATGCCTGTTACCATTCGTTTCTTGGATCCGCCGCTCCACGAGTTCGTTCCCACAGAAGAAAAGGATATCGAAGCTCTTGCAAAAGCAAAAGGCAAATCCGTTTCCGAAATTAAGATTCTTTGCGACAGCTTGCATGAATTCAACCCGATGATGGGACACAGAGGATGCCGTTTGGCAGTCACATATCCCGAAATCGCCGTTATGCAAACAAAAGCGGTCATCAAGGCGGCTATCAACGTCCAAAAACGTCATCCCGATTGGAACGTTATGCCCGAAATCATGATCCCGCTCGTCGGCGAAGTCAAAGAGCTTAAATACTGCAAGAAGACCGTTGTAGAAACCGCCGACGCAGTCATCAAAGAAAGCGGCGTCGATCTCAAATACGAAGTCGGCACGATGATCGAAATCCCCAGAGCGGCTCTCACAGCGGACGAAATCGCAACAGAGGCAGACTTCTTCTGCTTCGGTACGAACGACCTCACGCAAATGACGTTCGGTTTCAGCCGTGACGACGCAGGCAAGTTCTTGCCCAGTTACTATCAAGCAAAGATTTACGAGTCCGATCCGTTCGCACGTCTTGACACCGTCGGCGTCGGCAAACTTATGAAGATGGCAGTCACACTCGGCAGAGGTGCAAACGATCATTTGCATTGCGGTATCTGCGGCGAACACGGCGGAGATCCTTCCTCCATCGAATTCTGCCACGCAATCGGTCTTGACTACGTGTCTTGCTCCCCCTTCAGAGTGCCTATCGCACGCCTTGCAGCAGCGCAAGCAAACATCAAAAACCCCAGAGCGTAAACACAATGAAACAGCCGTCGACAAGACGGCTGTTTTCATA
>ENA-UAJL01000150-UAJL01000150.1-human-gut-metagenome-genome-assembly--contig:-NODE-150-length-8331-cov-3.913847_pt1 | contig 8331 bp, 9 predicted proteins | sample MGYA00244430_ERZ654415 | MGnify/ENA primary metagenome ERZ654415 (study PRJEB26926, sample SAMN06165114) | human gut metagenome | biome: ENVO:00009003; feature: ENVO:2100002; material: ENVO:00002003...
CATACGAGATGTCTTAGGGTCTCGTGGGCTCGGAGATGTGTATAAGAGACAGTGAAAGAGGAGAAGAAGATTATGGCAGCAAGCAAAAAATATGTAGTTCTTGCAGATATCGAGAGCGTCAGAGTTCCGTTCAGCGTGTTTGAATCCGCACTTGAAGAACTTTCCCGCATCGGCGAAATCGCAGCGTGCAAATTCTACGGATATTCCGCAAAACGTACCAAAGACTACGGCGAGTTCATCCAAGAAAACAGCTACGACGCACTTTCCGCACTTCCCAAGAAGAGAAAAGGCAAACTCGACCTTCGTCAAGTTATCGACGCGGCAAGACTTGCTCAATTCCCCAACATTGACGGTTTCTTCCTCATTTACGGCAACGGTGATATCACTCCGCTCATTGCGTATTTGAAGGCATACGGCAAAGACGTCGTCGCAGGCGTCATCGAGCCCGACAAGAACTCCGTTCTTTGCAACAAGGTCATCATGCTCGACGCAAAAGCGACCACTCAAACCGTGCTCAACGCAGGCTACAAGAAGGTTAACGCAGCTCCCGTCGTGAAGAAAGCGGCTCAACCCAAGGCGGCTCCCGTGCAATATGCTCCGCAATCTGCACCGCAACCTGTCTATCAACAACCCGCTCAACCGGCTCCCGCTCCGCAACCTGCTCCCGCAGCACCTGCGCAAACACAACAACAAAGCGAAGAAGCAGCTCAAATGGCATTGCTCCTTGAACAATTCAACAAGATTATCGCAAGCGATAACTGATTGTAATTGTAGCATGAAATCGAAAATCCCGCACCGAAAGATGCGGGATTTATTTTGAAAGCACTATATGTTTGATAAGTTTCGTTTAAAGCTGTGAAGCAATTCGAAATTCGCGAGGGTGATATGAACACGATTTGGTCAAGTTATATTCAAAGTATCGGGACGCTGTACACTTCCAGAGCTTTGAGATTTGCAGACAATTTCAAAGAAAGATACAAGGAAGCGTTTGCTATTGCCGATAAAAGCAAAATACTCGAAATCGGATGCGGCCCCGGGGCTTTGGCGGAATCACTTTCGAGATGGTATCCCGATTCAAAAATATACGGCGTTGACCGCGACGACAATTTTGTCAATTTTGCGCGCGAAAAAGTATCCGGCGTTGAATTTTTTGAAGGCGATGCAACACAACTCGCTTTCGACGATTGTTCGTTTGACGTCACTATATCGAATACGGTTGCAGAACACATCGAACCTTCAAAATTTTATGGCGAACAATATAGGGTTTTGAAGAAAAACGGCGTGTGCCTTGTTTTGTCTTCGCGCAGAGGTATCAATATCCCTGCGCCGTGTATATCCGAAGAAACCGAATTTGAACGGGACATTTGGGGACGAGGGGAGGAGTATTTTAGACAAGCGCATGCAAAATACGGTGTGTGTGAATATCCGCAAAACGAAGCGGAATTGCCGCTTTGCATGGAAAAGTACGGTTTTAGAAACGTCACGACGGAATATATCGTTGCAAATCTGACACCCGACAATCCGTGTTATTCGGCAGAAACGGCGCATGCCATGATAAATGCAAACAGGCAAAACGATTTGGATAGCGCAGACAATATGTTGCGAATTGCGCCTCAGGTTGTCAAACCGTCGGAAGTCGACGAGCTGAAACGATTGGTGAACGAAAGGTATGACAAAAGGTTGCAACTCTATGATTGCGGAATCAAGCAATGGGACACGAACGTGAACGTAACAATGGTTGTAAGAGGCGAAAAATGATTTAAAATTTTGATTAAAAATTAAAATCCCGCACCGAAAGATGCGGGATTTTTTGCGTTGAAAATAAGGGTTCAAAGAATAGTTTTATTTTTAATTCTCTTAACTACAAAAACTAATATTTATCAAAACTCCTTTACGGCGTTGTTTTTGTACGTGCAGAAACGAATGGTGTAGCCGTTGTCGTCGATGGGTTCGCTTTGCTCGACAAGTTGCCAGTTGGGCATATCGTCAAGGTTTTCGTGGAAAACTTCCGCGCCGCCGTCCGCATCGACTTTGGTGACGTAGGCAGTGTCGCAGTAGGGGAGCAAGGTGCGGTACATCATTGCTCCGCCGATGACGTAGGTTTGATCGCTGTCGTAGTTTTTGAGGATTGCAAACAGCTCGTCAAGCGACTTTGCGAGAATATAGCCTTTGACTTTTGCGTCTTCGTCCGTGCCGTTGGGATTCAGCACGATATTCGTGCGATTTTTGAGGGGCATACCGCCGGGAAAGGAGAGAAGCGTGTTGCTGCCCATAACCACGGTTTTGCCTTTTGTATGTGCGACGAAATGGCGCATGTCCTCTTTGAGAGAAAAGAGCAAGTCGTTTTTCTTGCCCAATCCCCATTTGTTGTCAACTGCAAATATAGTTTTCATTTTGACCTTGTTTTGACAATCGATTGAAACTTGTCGATTTTTCGTATAAAAAGCAACGTTTTCCTTTCAAAATTCTATGGTTTTTTGTGTAAAAAACGATTAATTTCCGATGCTTTTTCGTTTAGATTGCCACTTCGATTTTCTTGTCAAGCTTTGTGTATTGATAGTTCTCAAGCTCGAAATCGTCTACGGTGAAATCGTAGAAATTTTTGACGTCCTTGTTCATCTTGAAAGTCGGGGCGGGATACTGCGGATTGTTGAGAATCTCCTCGACAATCGGGATATGGCGGTCGTAAATGTGCGCGTCGCTTATTACGTGTACGAATTCACCGACTTCGAGGTTGCTCACTTGCGCGAACATATGCAGCAAGACCGCATATTGCACGACGTTCCAGTTGTTTGCGGTGAGGGTGTCCTGACTGCGTTGATTGAGAATGCCGTTGAGTTTGTTGCCGGTGACGTTGAAAGTCATCGAATAGGCGCAAGGGTAGAGATGCATCTCGTGCAAATCCTCAAAGTTGTAGATGTTGGTGAGGATGCGCCTCGATTGCGGATTGTGTTTGAGGTCAAAAAGCACTCTGTCCACTTGGTCGAATTCGCCCTCGGGATATATGCTCTTTTTGCCGAGTTGATAGCCGTACGCTTTGCCTATCGAGCCGGTTTCGTCCGCCCAGCTGTCCCAGATGTGAGAGTTGAGGTCGTGCACGTTGTTGCTCTTTTTTTGCCAAATCCAGAGAATTTCGTCTATTGCGGACTTGAACGCCGTGCGACGCAACGTGATGATGGGAAACTCTTTTGAAAGATCGTATCTGTTGACGATGCAGAATTTCTTTATCGTGTGCGCAGGTGTGCCGTCAAGCCATTTGGGGCGTACTTCGAGGTTTTCGTCGCTGATGCCGTTGTCGAGAATGTTGCGGCAAGTGTCTATAAAAATTTTGTCTGCCAGGCTCATAATGCGTCCTTTTGTTATTGCAAAGGCCTCATATTTTATGAAGCCTTCGATATTTTTGTCGTTTAGTCTTTTATCACGAGTTGCGCGTTGATTTCACGCATGAGGTCGATGGGCACTTTGATGACGCGTCTGTCGAAAGTGACAAGTCCGTTCATTTCTTGCTCGACGTCGCTCACCTCGGTGTAGACGGTTGCCGAAAGTCCTTTGTCAATCTTGGGTACGATTGTTTTTTCGTACAATCTCTTAATTGCTTTTGCAAGCGCGGCGGGCTTTTTGTAAATGCGGTAGCCGAATTGGTTGTCGGGGGAGTACATATGTCCCTCGGTCTTGATTGCGTATCCGCCGAACTCGCTGAGAATGTAGCAACGATCGTCTTTTCTTGGCACGAACAAGGGTTTGAAATAGATGTGCAAGCTCTTTGTGTCCGACGTGCCTTTGCCTTGATCGTTCCAGCCGCTTACGCTGTCGATAAGACGAGTAGGATCGATTTTTTTCATCTCCTTTGTGATACGAACGGAGTCGAATTGTCCCCAGCCTTCGTTGAAGGGTACCCATACAGCGAGAGAAACGACGTTTTTGAGATGATTCATAGTCACTCTGAGTTCATTTTCAAACTCGTCGCGACCTTCTTTGTCCGCACGGGCGAGTTTCTTGTAGCCCGATTCGTTGTCGTCCTTGATGTGATACTCGAACACGGTTGCCAAAAGACCGATGTACAAAAGATTGTACTTTGTGCCGCCGCTCACCATGTCTTGCCACACCAAAATGCCTTCCTTGTCGCAGTGATAGTACCAGCGCAAAGGCTCGATTTTGATGTGCTTGCGCAGCATATTGAAGCCCATGGATTTGACCATTTTCACGTCCCATTCGAGTGCGGCGTTCGAGGGCGGAGTGAGCATGCCGTCAGACCAATAACCTTGGTCGAGAAGTCCCGTGTGGAAGTATGGCTTGTTGTTGAGCCCCATACGCTTGAAGCCCTTGCTGTCCGTCACCCAACTGAATTTGCGCATGCCGAAGTAGGATTTGACTATGTCGTTGCCCACTTTGAACGCTACGTCGTAAAGTTTGGGGTTTTCGGGGGACCAAAGCTCGTAATTTTCGAGTTTTATGCTTGCCGTGTCGCCTGCGAATTGTCCGCTGTAAATTGCCTCGTTGCCGTCCATGATTATGACGTCCACGGGGACGTTTGCGGATTTTTCGAATTTGAAGTTGATGGTGTCGGTGTCGATATCGGGAACGATGGTAACATCTTTGAGATACACTTCGTCCATGCTTTCAATCCACACGCTTTGCCAGATGCCCGATTGCGGAGTGTACCAGATTCCGCCCGGTTTGGAGGATTGTTTCGCATGAGTGTGATAGCTTGTGTCGCACGGGTCGGTTACGACGAGTTCGATGACGTTTTCACCCGCCTTGATTGCGCCCGATACATCGAAAGAGAAGGGAACGTAACCGCCGATATGCTCGCCCACGGAAATACCGTTGAGTCTGACCGAACAAATCATATCCACTGCGTCGAAATGCAAAATCGTCACCGCCTTGACGAAACTTTCGTCAAGATTGAAAGTACGATGATAATAGAGTGCGTCGTCGGGGGTTACTCTCGTGCCCTCGGGAAGCCCCGAAAGCAAACACTCGGGAGAGAAAGGAACGAGAATTTTGCCTTGATACTTGCCGTCAAAGCCCTCGCTCTTACGCAAAATCGCATAGTCCCACTCGCCGTTGAGCGTGACGTAACTGTTTCTTGCAAATTGTGGACGCGGATATTCCGCAAGCGGTGTTGAACCGACCTCGAAAGGTGTGCGAAGTCTTACTGTTTTCATAGTTTCCTCCAAATAGTTTACAATAGTATAACATATCCGTATCATGCAAGCAAGAGCTAAAATTGCAATTCGAAGCCAATTTCTTTGCAATTTTATTGTCATCTTTTGACTACAAACTCTTTGCGTGTTATACTTTGTGCGAAAACGAAAGGAGAAAACGAGATGAAACTTTTTATCGGCTCGGATATTCACGGTTCAAGCGCAAATATCCAAAGATTTTTGGACATAGTCGCAGACGCCAGAAAAGACAGCCCCGACGTCAAAGTCGTGCTTTTGGGGGATATATACAACCACGGCCCGCGCAATCCGTTCCCCGAAGGATACGCGCCTATGCAAGTTGCAAAAATGCTTAACGATTCAAAAGATTTTATCCGCGTCATCAAGGGCAATTGCGACAGCGAAGTAGACCAGATGATAAGCGAATTTCCCATTGAAAGCGATTTTTCGCTTGATTGGCAAGGACGCACCGTATTTTTCACACACGGTCACAAGTGCAATCCCGACCTTCCGCCTAAGGACGCAAAAGACGGAGATATTGTCTTTTACGGACATTTCCACAGAGCTATGCTTCAAGTCAAAGACGGCGTGATTTACGTGTGCGTAGGCGCGATAGGGCTTTCGCCCGAAGGCGTCGAACGCTCGTATTGCGTGCTTGACGAGCACAGTATAACAATCAAGACGCTCGAAGGCGGAAAAGAGCTTGTAAAATACGATATTTGAGATTGTATGCTAACCTCAAACAGCAAAAAGCGTAAATGTTAATCGGATTGACGGAAAGATTTGCAAAATTCGATTAATAAAATAAAAAACAATCGCAATACCAAAATAAAAAGCCATCGCAAATGCGGTGGCTGAATTTTTGTAAGTATGCGAAAAAATCACTTGTTTTTTACGCTTTTTGAGGACTTTTATTCCTCGAATTTCTCGACGATTATGCCTGCTTCGTCAAAAAGCTGCATGGAAAACTCGTCGGGGTAGGGGTTTTTGTACACAACCCTTTTTATGCCGCTGTTGATGATGATACGGGTGCAGATGGTGCAGGGCTGATGTGTGCAATAAAGCGTTGCGCCGTCAACCGAAACGCCGAGCCTTGCTGCTTGTGTGATTGCGTTTTGCTCTGCGTGCACGGCATAGCACTTTTCCGCACAAGTGCCGCTCTTTATGCCGAGTTGGTCGCGCATGCAATAGCCTTTGTCGCGGCAGTTGAGTATGCCCGACGGCGCGCCGTTGTAGCCCGTTGTCAAAATGCGTTTGTCCTTGACGATAATCGCGCCTATGGCTCTGCCTTGACGAGCGCAACTTGTCCAGGTGGAAACGAGTTCCGCCATGTCCATAAATCTTTTATCCCATTTGTTCATAGCACTACCACTCTTAACTTTATTATAAACCGATAATATCACATAATATTGCAATATTCAACAAGGTCTTTGCAAAAATGTGATGAAAAACTCAAAAAAACATTGCATAAAATATTGACATTTGGCAACCTATGGTATAAACTGTTAGCAATCAAGCACAAAGAGTGCTAAACGATAATACGAAACACATATACGGAGGCGTTATATGGCAATAAAACCATTGTTTGACAAGGTTGTCATCAAGGCAATCGAAACAGACGAAAAAACCGCAAGCGGAATCGTTCTTCCCGGCGCGGCAAAAGAAAAACCGCAACTTGCAAGAGTGCTTGCAGTAGGTCCCGGCGGAACAATCGACGGAAACGACGTCAAAATGCAAGTGAAAGTGGGCGATACCGTCCTTTACAGCAAATACGCAGGCAGCGAGTTCAAGATTGACGGAGAAGAAGTGGTTATCGTAAGTCAATCCGACATCCTCGCAATCGTTGAATAAGGAGGCTACGTTTTATGGCAAAGCAATTTAAGTATGGCGACGACGCAAGAAAGGCTTTGGAAGCCGGCGTCGACTCATTGGCAAATACAGTCAAAATCACTCTCGGCCCAAAGGGTAGAAACGTTGTTCTGGACCGTCCCTACGGCGCACCGCTCATCACCAACGACGGCGTGACTATCGCAAAGGATATCGTGCTTTCCGATCCGTTTGAGAATATGGGCGCGCAAATCATAAGAGAAGTTGCCACAAAGACCAACGACGTTGCGGGCGACGGTACTACAACCGCATCCGTTTTGGCGCAGGCAATCGTCAAAGAGGGCTTGAAAAACGTTGCTGCCGGCGCAAACCCCATGGTGCTTAAACGCGGTATCATGAAGGCAACCGAGGTTGCAGTCGAAGAGCTTAAAAAGATAAGCAAGGAAGTTGAGGACAAGACCGCTATCGCTCAAGTTGCGTCTATCTCCGCAAGCGACGAGAAAATAGGTCAACTCATTTCCGACGCTATGGAAAAAGTCGGCAAGGACGGCGTAATCACCATCGAAGAGGGCAAGGCTATGACAACCGAGCTCAACGTGGTGGAAGGTATGCAATTCGACAGAGGTTACGTTTCTCCTTATCTTGTCACCAACACCGACAAGATGTCTGCGGAACTCGACAACCCCGTCATCCTCATCACCGACAAGAAAATCAGCAATATTCAAGAACTTCTTCCGCTTTTGGAGCAAGTGCTCAAAAACGGCTTGAAGTTGCTCATCATTTCCGACGACATCGAGGGCGAAGCTCTTACGACAATCATCGTCAACAAGCTCAAAGGCGTGTTCAACGTCGTGGCTGTGAAAGCTCCGGGATTCGGCGACAGAAGAAAAGCGTATCTCGAAGACATCGCAATCCTCACCGGCGGCACTTATATTTCAAGCGACCTCGGCTACGAGCTTAAAGACGTCACTCTCGATATGCTCGGCAGAGCAAAATCCGTGCGCGTTGACAAGGACAACACCACGATCGTCGGCGGCTACGGCTCGCAAGAAAACATTGCGGCAAGAGTTGCTTCCATCCGCGCTCAAATTGCGGAATCTACATCCGAATACGACAAAGAGAAACTCCAAGAGCGTGTTGCAAAACTCGCAGGCGGCGTTGCGGTTATCGGCGTAGGCGCGGCAACCGAAGTCGAAATGAAAGAGAAGAAACTCCGCATCGAAGACGCTCTCAACGCAACCAGAGCGGCTGTCGAAGAGGGTATCGTCGCAGGCGGCGGAACGGCGTTGCTTTCCATCTGTCTCTTATACACATCTGACGCTGCCGACGAACTCTAGGG
>ENA-UAJL01000163-UAJL01000163.1-human-gut-metagenome-genome-assembly--contig:-NODE-163-length-7899-cov-3.597654_pt1 | contig 7899 bp, 3 predicted proteins | sample MGYA00244430_ERZ654415 | MGnify/ENA primary metagenome ERZ654415 (study PRJEB26926, sample SAMN06165114) | human gut metagenome | biome: ENVO:00009003; feature: ENVO:2100002; material: ENVO:00002003...
ATGCTCTTCGTGCGCGATAATCTGTCCGGGCCACGCCCTGACAATGAAGCCAATTGCCACACAGCTTCCGTTGCAGATTCCGCTGCTCGAATACTGCGAGACAAAAGTATCCGACAAACAGCCGCCGGTAGAACGCTTCACAATCAATGGCTCGCAGTTCCACCAGCCTCTGCTTGAGTTCTCGGGCTGTTGCGCCGGCTGCGGCGAGTCGCCATACGTGAAACTGCTCACGCAGCTTTTCGGTGAACGGCTACTGATTGCCAACGCCACCGGATGCTCCTCGGTATGGGGCGCCAACTACCCCAGCAACGCCTACTGCTCGCGCCGGCTCGACGGCCGCGGCCCGGCGTGGGGCAATTCGCTCTTCGAGGACAATGCCGAATACGGCTACGGCATGGCCCTGAGCCTGCGACAGCGCCGCGAGGCCGTCGGAGCCGCTATAGCCGAGGCTCTCGCCGACACGTCGCTCCCGAAGCCGGTCGCCGACGCCTTGCGCGCCTGGACCGCCGCGGCATCTGACCCCGAAGGCTCCTACAGCGCCGGACAGGAAGTAACCCGTCAGCTCGCCGCTCTCCCGGCTGAACGAATCGCCGACGGACCTCTCGCCATTATCCACGCCAATGAGGATGTGCTCGGCAAGAAATCCGTATGGGCTATAGGCGGCGACGGATGGGCGTACGATATCGGATTCGCCGGACTCGACCATGTGCTCGCCTCGGGCGAAGACATCAATCTGCTGGTAATGGATACCGAGTGCTATGCCAACACTGGCGGTCAGACATCGAAAGCCACGCCGCTCGGGGCGGTCACCAAGTACTCCCCCGCCGGCAAGCGGACATTCAAGAAGGACCTCGGACGGATGATGATGACCTACGGGACGGTCTACGTTGCCTCCGTAGCTCTCGGAGCAGACTATCAGCACACAATCGACGCGCTGCGGGAGGCCGAAGCCTATCCCGGACCCTCGATAGTGATATGCTATTGCCCCTGCATCAACCACGGCATCCGCAAAGGGCTCGGACACTCGATTGTAGAGGAGCGCGAAGCGGTGGAGCAGGGCTACTGGCCGGTGTACCGCTTCAATCCGGCAATTCCCGGTCCGGACGGACGCCCGACACTTACCGACGATTCGCCTGCAGCCTCCACGCTGACTCTCGACGGCCTCAATGCCTTCCTCGACGGTGAGGACCGCTACGCCGATATCCGCCTCGTGGCTCCCGCCGACGCCAAGCGCCTACGTCAGAAACTGTCGGACCGCACTCGCCTGATCAATATCATTATCCGCGGTCTGGCAGCTCCGGCCAAAGCCTGAAATTGCAACCTTACATAACGACAGGAGGGTGCCGCATTCAAAGTGCGGCACCCTCCCGATATATTAGGGCGTTATAATCAGTATACGAGCTCGAAGTCGTCGAGATACATCACGGAGTCGCCTCCGGCGAAGTAATCACCACCCTTCGAAGCCGAACAGGTTACGATGATGTTCGATGCCTTTAGGTCGGTGCGTGTGTATGAGATGGGAATCTCTACCATCACGAGGTCGCTACCGGCAGTAGCCTCGGTGAACACCTTCTCGCCGTAGCCGATTACGTTGCTGTCGGTCTTGTGGAAGAGTTCGGCTCCTTTGGTCTTGACGACAACAGGCCAGGAAGTGCCTTCAGCTTCCTTGGTGGAGCCGTCGACGATGGCCACGTAGATGATGCCCTTGTCAGGCTGCCCTTTCACGATGTCGGAAACATTGGGGTTGTCGTATTCGACGGTGCCGGGGGTGTAATGAACCCAGACGCGGAGTGCAGTCGGGCGCGAGGTGAACGGACGTCCCCAGCCGAGTATGCCGTCGGTTCCGTCGGTCTTGAGATATTTGCCCACGAAAAGGTTGCCTGCGGCGAACTTGCCAAGAGAGCCTACGCCGACAAACTGACTGCAGAGCTTGGCCGAGTACTGGCCGGAGTGAACCTTGTCGGTGGCCTGCTGAGTTACTTCCTTGCTCATAGTGGCCGAGCCGTGGTTACCGCTGTCCCAGAACATATCGGCCTCGCTTGAGGCGGGAATCAGCACATTCTTACGGTCGTTCATACACTTGGCGCTGGTCCATTCCTCCAGACTTGCGTTCTTGAGCTGAAGAGCTTCCTCGGTGGTGAAGCGGGCGATGGAAGATTCGAAGCCGGTACAAACGGCCTGATATTCGTAGGTGGTTCCGGGTTTGAGATCCGTGAGCACTGCGGAATAGTTCGAGCCGACTGCGGGAGCCCTGCGGGCGGCGCGACGACGGGCGCCCGACTGTCCGGGACCGGCTGCCACGAAGCTCCACTGCTGGGTTCCTGCCTCGCGGTAGTTGAAGCCGTGGTTCTCGATGCCGTCCTTAAGCACGGTGCCGGTAATCGTGGCCTGGGTGGCCCATACGGCAGGCGAGGCTGCGGGGAGTTCTTCGATCTGGACGCTGGCGTCGGTGAGGATAACCTTCATCAGGGCCACACCCGTGCGCCCGTTGGCGTCGGTGGCGCGGATGGTGATTTCATGCTCGCCATTGGGGAGGAGGTTCATGAATGCCTCGTCGAATACGAGTTTCATCTCCTCGAATTCGGGATTGGTGGCCTCGCCGGTGTGCTTCTGGTGAATGTAGCTGAAGCCGTGTGCGGCAAGCGCGTCGGCCACCGAGGGTTGCATTCCGAAGATTTCGAAGTCGTTGCCGCCGATGCCGAGCGCATCGAAGCCTGTCGGGCAGCTGATTTCAACGGCCTTGAGGGCGCAGACGCTCTGAATCCAGAGTTTGCGGGTCTCGAGTTTGCCGGCCTCGCCCACTACGGGAGTGGCAAGGTCGAAGCCGATGCCACTGATTACGGGAGCCGATTCGATGAGGATATGGTCCTCGACTACGATTTCGCTCTCGTCGACCACAATCTGGAAGAGCCCGGCACCGATGGGATCCTGGCCGCCACCATTGTTGTATACAACCTTGAGCTTGTATTTGTAGCCGGGACGGGCATTCTCGATCACGCCCTCCTTCTTCACGTCGGAGCCGTCGGCGGTCTTGGCGGTGAAGGTGTAAGCGATGTTCTTATCGTAGGAGGGCATCATGAAGTAGCCGGGGGTTTTCTCCATATCGAAGCCCTCGAAGGTGAGCGTGCCACGCTTATGTCCGGCGGTCACCGAGGGGTTGACGATGGCATCCTTCACCTCCTGGTCGTATTCCACCTCGACCACAACGTTGGAGATTTTCAGTTCGAGGTCGATCTGTATGGTCTGGCCTTTGGAGATGGTGAACGGCTCGCGGGCCTTGAAGTACTTCTTGTCGAACGATGCCGAAACGGAGTCGCCCGTCCATGCCTCGGCGATGTAGTTGTCGGAATTCAGCCAGACGCCCTCGGCGGGCACCTGCCCTACGCCGTCGAACTTGCGCACGAGTCCTTTGCTGTTGGAGATCCAGATAAGGGTCTTGGCGGCAAGCTCGTCGCTTGCCACGCCGCCAGCGCGTGAGGGGGCCTTCTTACCACCGGTGGTTACGGTGCCGCTCACGTCGTTGTTGAGCATCGGACGGATGAGCACGCGGCCCTGGCCATCGTCCGGCGAATCATAGTTTATTTCGTCGCTGCAACCGCTGAACGTCAGCATGGCCGCGAATGCGGCTGCAAGCGAAATTAATGCTTTGTTTTTCATCTGTTCAGTAGTTTGCGGGGTTATACACGGATAAGGAGAACCATTGTCTTTACAAGACCTTTGGAATCGGTCACGGTGATTTCAAACTTATGGTCGCCCTCCTCGAAAATCAGCGGGATGAACTTGGTGATGTTGAACTGGAGGTCGTGAGCGCCATTCACCTCGTCGGCACTCGGGAAGCCGAGTCCTGCAAGACCTTCGGCATACTCGCCCGGATCGGCGAGGTCGAACTGGCTTGTCAGGCCGATGCCGCTGAGCATATCTTCGGTAAGGAAGTCGGAGATAATCTTCACCTTGAGCGAGGTAACGCCGTTTTCGCTGTGGATATCGACCACGGCCGGCTTCAACCCCTCCTCTTCGCCGAATTCCTCGGCCATGTTTGCGCCTTCGAGGTCGAGTGTCGAGCTGCTGAAGGTGATGGCCTTGTCATCGGGGTCATCGGGTTTGGGGTCATCGCCGCCCTCTTCCTGACCGGGACGGCCGCTATCGTCAATGACATCCTCTTTGCTGCTTACGGTGCCGTCAACTTCATAAGTTGTAACACCGCAGTCAACCATAACACCTTCACCCTCGGGAATTTCGATATTACCGGTCTCGTCGGCGGGAGGATTGGGGTTGATTCGCAGGGCGAACTTCACGAGACGGTGCTGTCCGGGCTGTATGTCCTTGAGCACGTGGGTGAAATCCTCGCGGGCGCCGCTTACGGTGCCTTCAAAGTGAACTTTCATTGTCGAAAGGCCTTCGGTGTATGCGAAATAGCCCGAGCGGGTCTCATCGGGAGCAAATTCGAGGTCTACGCCAGGTTCGCCTGTGAAAGTAATCTTCACATCGCCAGCCGATGCCTTCTTAAGGGCTTCAGTAACTTCAATCGAGACGCGTACGTTGGCCAGAGTGCAGACGATGGGGTCGACGTCGGTAACATCGTTGGCTTTGATCTGGAACTGCTGTTCGCCGGCGTAGTAGGGTTTCTCCCATTCCACGGGCTGGGGGTTGTGCGATTTCACGCGCACGGTGTAGGTACCAACGGCGAAGGTAGGTGCCGGAGGCATCGTGGCGTAGGTCCAGGAAGCTACTTTCGAGCCGTCTGACTTTACAACCTCGACGATAAACGGGCTGAGGTCGGTGACGGCACGAGATTCGGGCGCCTTCGCTCCCTGAGCATCCTCTTTCTCTGCCTCATAGGTGTTGACCGAGGCGAGGATGCTTGCAGTGTTGAGCGTACCCTTCTCTTCTTCTGCCAGGTCGTTGGTCCAGGTGTCGGAGCAGGAGGTAAGCCCTGCGAAGGCGGCAGCGGCCACGACGGCCAATGAAATTATATCGGTTTTCATATCAGATAGTCGGAGTTAAGATTAGTAAGTCAGCTCGATGTCGTCGATATAGAGGAGCGAGCCCTCGTATTTGCCGTCGCTGAGGTTGCCGAAACCGGGTTTTGTCAGGTTATCGTTGCTGATGGTCTGGCAGGCAGGGTTATTTGACGAGCGGAAAGTCACGCAGATTGTAGCAGCCTTGGCGCTTCCGGCAGCATAATCAAGAGCAAATGTGTGCTGTGTATAGTTGCCTACGGCATTAAGATTGCTCTTTCCTTCAGCAATGACGTTGCCATTGGCATCCTTTATCTGGACCTCAGCATAACCGTAATCGGCGCTGTTGCGAGGTGAGTATTTATACCAGAATTTGAGCGCGGAGGGACGGCTGGCAAATGAATAACCATATGTGGGTTCGCCGCTCGCGGGAGTAGTGCCGAGATGAAGCGAGCCTACAGTAAGATTTTTGGCATTCATACCGCCGTTGGCGTCGCTATAGCCCCACCCGATAGTCTTTACAACTGCCGCATATGCGCCGGAGTGCTTATCGTCGGTGCGGTCGGTGCCGGAACGGGCCACATAGGCACAACCGTCGTGTTTAAAAGCATTCGTGCCGCTGCCACCTGCCGATGTCGTGATAAGGTTCATACTGCCCCAAGGAGTGGTTTCTGCCGGGCCGAGATAACTTTTCCACCAATAGTCAGAGCCTCCGGGCTGAATCTCCCAAGTCTCCATATCGGAATATGGAAGCTGGGGAGCTGCCTCGGTTGTGAAGACTGCGGGAGAACAGAACTTTCCGCCCTGCATGGCCTTTAGATAATATGTCGTAGCGGGCTTTAGATTATCGATGCGGATGGTCGAGCCGGTGGGCGTCACGTCGACCTTCGAATAGTTGGCGTCGTCGGTCGAGAGGTAGAAGGTGGTCGAGCTCATGTCGGCCGAAGCGTCGGAGCCGTCGTTATGGCCGAGCGAACCGATAGCGTAGGTGGCAAACGCCCCGGCGCCGTCGAAGCTCACGTTATGGTTGGGCTCTGTACGCTTAACCTCGATTTCTCCGGTCGATAGAGAGCCCGACGTGCATTGGAAAACGATGTCGCCCTTGGCGGGAATTTCCACAACTACAGTATATTGCCCTTCGCCGGCAGGAGTGATGCTGCTGATTGTGGCGTTGCTCCATGTGCCGCGAGCGTTCTTAAGCCTTACCTGAAGTGCCGTCTCGGCATCGTTGCCGTTGTAGGCAAGTGTGAAGGAAAGGGTCTCTTCGTCGACGTAGAGCGTCCGTGTGGACACCACGCTCATCTGAAGCTTCTCTACCTCGACGGTAAGCGTAAGAGGTTCGCTGACTTTGGCGTATTTGTCTTTGGCCACGAGGGTGAATGTGGAGGTGTTGTCTCCGCCTTCAACGTAGGTAAGCTGCGGAATCAGTTCGGTAAAGTCGGCGATGGCCATCTGGCTCTTGATACCTGTGAAGCCATACTCCTTGAAGCCGAGGTTGCCCATCACGGCGAGGTCGGTAGGCTGAGCCGAAGCGAAATCTACGCTCGAGGGGAAACGCTGCGTGTAAAGGCTTTCAGAGCTGGTGGTGAGCACGCCCGTGGCTACCTCGCCATAGGCAGTGGCAACCATGCGGACCTTGTCGGCTGCGGCATGCGAGCCCTCAACCACTTTGAGCGTCTCGCCCGGGGTAAAGCCAACCGCGGCCAGCGTCGGAGCGGGAGCCATGAGCACCTGGTCGGATATGTCGATGGGAACCTCTTCCTCCACGAGGTCGGAGTTGAAGGTTATGTTGAGCGTGCCGGAGCCGGCGTCGATGTCGAGCGTCACCACATAGTGGTGGCGAGCCTCGGCCTCGAACGAAGCGGCGGCAAGCTTGGCACTGAGGCCGTTAGGTTTGGTTACGTTGGCAAAGACCTCCACATGGCCGGTCTCGACGTAGGCAGCGCGGGTCTCGTCGGCCGTAAACTCGATGGAAGCGGCTTTGGGGGTCTGCACCTCGGTGGAGTATTTAGTGAAATACCCCTTGAACTCGTCGGTATAAACGATGCTCACCATGGCGTTGGCCAGACGTGCCGTAACAGAAACCGGCGTAGTCTGGTTCTCGCGGATGCTGAGCTGCGTCATTCCATAATAATAAGGACTGTCGAAACCATCCTGGCCTTTGGTGCCATAAGTAGCCTCAAACTCGTAGGCGCCTACGGGGAAATCCTGAGCGGGGTCGAAATCGGCGAGTGAGCTCCACGTCTGCACGAAGCTGCCCGAAGTGGAGCGCAACGTCAGGCTGAGGTCGGCGGCAGTAATCTGCTTGGCCTCGGGAGCACGCGAATCGCCGCGGGCGGGAGCGCCCTTGGGAGCGTTGGCGGGAGCGGCAACGTCGTGGCTCACATTGAGATCGAGCACGAGACGCCCCTGCTGGTCGCTTGTGGCGTCGAAAGTATCGCTACACGAGCTGGCGCCAACAAGCAGCGATGCCATAACGGCACAATTCAGTAAATGTCTCATCTTTTTTCAGATTATGTAATTACTATATTACTTTATCAGTTCTTAGAAAAGCCAGGAAAACCACTGACAATCAGAGTATCCATTGCAAAAGCATTCCATTGGCGGCAATGTACGCCACAAACCTGTTAAATTTTCAGAGCCCTTCGCTACGCATGGCAGCGCGGCAAGTGGGTTGCTTTGGCAGAGCCTACGGGAGTATACACACAAGGTCTAACTGGGTCAATATTCGGTCAGTGCCCTCTGATTATATGATATATCCATCTGAAAATCATTAGTTTCGGATCCCTAATCCATAGGAGAATCTCAAACCATCTTTCCATAAGCCTTTCATAACAAATTGCCACAAATGTACAAAAATTCCTCCATATATTTCTATTATTTTTGAAATATATCTGTCTCTTATACACATCTCGAGCCCACGAGACCCTAAGACATCTCG
>ENA-UAJL01000167-UAJL01000167.1-human-gut-metagenome-genome-assembly--contig:-NODE-167-length-7806-cov-4.108244_pt1 | contig 7806 bp, 8 predicted proteins | sample MGYA00244430_ERZ654415 | MGnify/ENA primary metagenome ERZ654415 (study PRJEB26926, sample SAMN06165114) | human gut metagenome | biome: ENVO:00009003; feature: ENVO:2100002; material: ENVO:00002003...
GGTCTCGTGGGCTCGGAGATGTGTATAAGAGACAGACATGCAACAACTTATGAAACAAGCCCAAGCAATGCAAAGAAAATTGCAAGAGGCTCAACAAGAAATTTCGGAAACCGAAATCACCGGCAGTGCGGCAGGCGGTATGGTCGAAGTGACGATCACCGGCGACAAAACTCCCGTTTCGGTGTCCATAAAACCCGAAGCGGTGGATCCCGACGACGTCGAAATGCTCGAAGATATGGTTCTTGCGGCACTCAACGACGCTGTTGCGCAAGCGGACAAACTCTCAAAAGACTTGCTCGGACCTTTGGGCAACGCAGGCGGCTTGTTTTAAGCCGCAATCGCAAGCGTAAGCGTTTATGCGTGCATAAACGAGAGCAAGCGAAATTGAAAAGTGTGATTTGAAATGAAATATATCGAACCGCTCGCAAGGCTTATCGCGCAACTTTCAAAACTTCCGTCCGTGGGTGAAAAAACCGCGGCGCGTTATGCGTACGCAATTCTCAATTCTCCCGAAGAGGAAGTCAACGAGCTTGTCGACGCAATACGCGAAGTGAAGCAAAACGTGCATTTTTGCAAAATTTGCGGCAATTACACCGAAAACGAGATTTGTGATATTTGCCAAACTCGCAAACCAAGCGTGATTTGCGTCGTCAAAGAGCCGAAAGACATCGTTGCACTTGAAAAAGTCAAGGATTTCAAGGGCGTATATCACGTTTTGGGCGGCGTTATTTCGCCTATGGAGCATATCGGCCCGAACGACATTCGCATCAAGGAATTGCTTGCCCGTTTGGACGGCGTGGAAGAGGTGATTTTGGCAACCAATCCCGACGTCGAGGGCGAAGCGACGGCAATGTATATCGCGCGCCTCATCAAGCCCATGGGCATAAAAGTTACGCGTATAGCAAGAGGATTGCCCGAGGGTAGCGTCATCGAATACGCCGACGAAAGCACATTGTCGCGCGCCTTGTCTTCTCGTATAGAACTTTGAGCGTGAACCGGAAAAATATTTTGCTCGATTGCATCAAGACAGAGATTTCTATTGCAATCGAGCGTTTTTATAAGTTTTTAAATTAAACAAAACGATTCAATATGAAATATATTTCATATTTTCTTGACAATTCGCCGCTCGGTGATATACTTTTCGTGATGTGAGTTTGAAAAATCGACAAAGGACTTACAATCAACTTTGCGAGACGTAAAAAACTTAAAAAATCAAGTTTTCGGAGGCATATATGAAAGAAATTATCCTCAAAGTGGAAGGCATGCAATGCGGTATGTGCGAAAGCCACGTCAACGACGCTGTGCGCAAGGCGGCAAACGTCAAAAAAGTGACGTCATCGCACGTCGAGGGCAAGACGGTGGTTGTCTGCGACGAGAGCATTGACGCTCAAATCGTCAAAAACGCAATTCAAAAAGACGGCTACAACGTCTCGGAAGTCGTGGAAAAACCGTACGTGAAGAAGGGGTTGTTTTCATTTTTGAAAAAGTGAAAGGAGAAAAAGCGAGTCCGAAACGGTCGGGATTTTTGTTCGACATAATATATTGCCATACTTCGAGTATGGTGTTATAATTGTTTGAAAATGAAGCAAGATTGCTTAAAAGGAAGCGAGATTGCTTAAATAAGGCTGGGTTGCTTCAAAAAAACAATTGATTTAAGCGAAGTGCGAGCATAAAAACGTCGCACTTTAAAGGCACGATTGTTGCGGCAATCGTGAATACGGGTTGAATATGAAACAAGACATCATCAAATTGCAAAAGTACGTTCAGGAAAGCGGAATAGACGCCTACTTGGTGTTTACAAGCGACGATCACGGCAGCGAATATATCGTCGATCACTTCAAAACGCGTGAGTTTTTGAGCGGTTTCACCGGCAGCGCAGGCACGCTTTTGGTGACGAAAGACGGCGCGTATCTCTGGACGGACGGAAGATACTTCATTCAAGCGGCAAGAGAGCTTAAAACCACGGATACGACGCTTATGAAATCGGGAGAAGAGGGCGTGCCGACAATTTTCGAATTTGTCAAAAAACTGTCGAACAGTCCAAGAATCGCTTTCGATTTCGCAACGGCAACGGTTGAATTCGTGGAGGCGTTGAAAAAGGCGGTGAAGGGCGTCGAAATCGTCGATTGTGGCGAAATCATCGACGAGATTTGGACGAATCGTCCCGAAGTCGAACCCACAAAAGCATGGTTTTTGTCGGACAAAGCGGCAGGCGAGAGCGTAAAGAGCAAAATTGAAAACTTGCAAAAAGACGTTGAAAAACAAGGTTGCGAATACGCGCTTGTGTCATCTCTCGACGACATTGCGTGGCTTTTCAACATGCGCGGAAGCGACATAGAATACAACCCCGTGAATTATGCGTACGCAATCGTGTCAAAGGACGGCGCGACGCTGTTTATGGACGAGAGAAAACTCGACGAAAAAGGCAAGAAAATCCTTGAAGAAAACGGCGTGAATTTGATGCCCTATCAAGATGTTTACGGCATTGTCGAGCAGATTTCGGGCAAGGTGCTCATCGACAAGGAAAAGACCAATTACGCACTCTTTTCGCGCATTGCCGACGCAAAAGAAACCGACGTTTTCCCCACGACCATTCGCAAAGCTATCAAAAACGCCGTCGAGATAAGAAATATGAAAAAAGCGCACGTCGAGGACGGCGTGGCAATGGTAAGATTTATGCGCTATCTCAAAGAGAGAGTCGGCAAGGAGGAGATGAGCGAAATCTCGCTTGCGGACAAGCTCGAAGCGTTCAGACGAGAGAGCAAAAACTTCCTCGATTTGAGCTTCGACACCATTTGCGGATATGCCTCCAACGGCGCAATCGTGCACTATTCGGCAACTCCAGAAACGGATAAAAAGGTCGAAAACAAGGGGCTGTTGCTTGTGGACAGCGGTGCGCAATATCGCTACGGCACGACGGACATCACTCGCACTTTTGCGACGGGCAAGGTGAGCAGACAAGAAAAAGAAGCGTTTACAATCGTGCTGAAATCGCATATCGCGCTTGCAAGGGCGGTGTTCCGCAAAGGCGCAACGGGCGCAAATCTCGATATGATTGCAAGAGCTCCGATGTACAAATGCGGCATGGATTTCAAACACGGAACGGGACACGGCGTAGGATATTTGCTCAACGTCCACGAAGGACCGCAAAACATTTCGCCGAGAGCGTCCGCGCAAAAATATGCGGTTTTGCCGGGTATGATAACGTCAAACGAACCCGGATTTTACGAGGAAGGTAAGTTTGGCATAAGACACGAAAATCTTATTCTTTGCGTTGAAAAAGAAAAGACGGAATACGGCACTTTCTGCGAGTTCGAAACAATCACTCTCGTGCCTTTCGACCTCGACGCAATCGATATGAATATGCTTGACGACGGCGAAAAAGAGTGGCTCAACGCATATCATGACAGAGTGCGCAAAGTCATAGGAAAGCACCTTGACGGAAAAGATTTGAAATTCCTCGAAAAAGCTACGAGAAGAATTTGAAATCAAGCGGTTCAAGCGTAAAAATACGAAACGATTTAAAAATAAAAGCAGGCGTCAAGCCTGCTTTTATATTGCGATTTTCGACGAAATAAGAGGTTTATTAAGCCGTTTTGCTTACAAAAAACCGCCGTTTTGTTAAAATGGAGCGTTGAAACCTCAATTCGCTTTGCCGTCGGGAGAGTGGACGTCTTGCAAATCGGTTGTATCTAGTACGTCGTTTGTGTATTGCACGTCGTTTGTGTTTTGCAAATCGGTTGTGCGTTCGATTGAGTATTCTTGCGTTTGGACGCTGTCCCCCAGCGCATAGCGATAATCCTTTTTGATTATGTGCTTTATATACGGATATAGAAGCACCGCCACGGCAAATACCCATGCACCCGGATCGCCGAAGCAGAGCGCGATGTACGAGGCGTTGCTTGCAAGCGCATTCGTAGCCCCGCCGTTGACGAGAGGAGGAAGAAAGGTGCATATAAGCACGCGCGCGATAAGTTCGCCTGCGCCTGCGGCAAGCGTCCAGCCCGATTTGCCTATGCCTTGTACTGCATTGCGGAGTACGAAAAGCGTGGAGAGGAAGAAGAACAACGGCAAGTCGATATAAAGGAACGTGTTGCCGAAGTATATCGATTTTTCGCTGATTTTGTCCGCCGACAAAAAGACGTGTTGATAGGCGGCGTTTATAGTGAGCAAAAGTCCTATGCCTGCACAAATTACGGTGAGGGCAAATCCAAGCAAAATTGCTTGATTCGTGCCTTTTTTCACACGCTCGGTGTCGCCTGCGCCGAGGTTTTGTGCGTTGAAACTCACCATTGCAGTGCCGAGAGCTGATAAAGGCGCCATTGCGAAGTTGATGAGTTTGTTTGCCGCGCCAACGCCGTTTTGAGCCGGATTGCCCGCAACCATAAGTCCGTCGGGCAAAAGGTCGAATTTGATGGTTTCCGAAAGCATGACGATAAGCCCTATCGAAAGCACGGAAAATTGAAGTCCGAGAGGAATGCCTTGCTTTACGTGCGCCCAAATATCCTTCCAGGCAATTTTGAAATCTTGCTTTTTAAGGCGCAAAAACTTGTATTTTGCAAAGGTGTAGATAAAGCATGCAACCGTGCAAAGCACTTGCGTGAGAATGGTTGCGCCTGCCGCTCCCGCAACGCCCCAGCCGAAAACTTTGATGAAAAGAAGGTCGAGAGCGATGTTCATCGCCGTCGATATGACCAAAAACAAAAGCGGCGTGAACGAGTCGCCTATGCTTCGCAATATGCTGATGATAAAGTTGTAAAACAGTTGCGCCGCCATACCTAGAAAAATCACAAGACAGTAGGTGTACGCCGCTTGAAAAACTACGGGATTTTGCTCGGTGACGTTCACCCACGCAAGCATGGGTTTTATGCAGAATACGGATACTATCGTCAAAACTACCGTGATAATCGAGCAAAGAATAAACTGCGTTGCAAAGGACTTGCGCACTCCGTCCTCGTCGTGTGCTCCGAGTTTGCTTGAAAGCACCACGCAAAAGCCTGCCGTGCAACCGAACGCGAATTGCATGAATATGAAAACGAGTGGTGAAGTGTCGTTGACGCCTGCGACCTCGTCCGCACTTAAAGTCTGTCCGCATATCGCCGCGTCCGAGAGAATGTAGAGCTGCTGCAACAGGTAGGACACGATTATGGGCAGAGTGAATTTGATCAAGACTTTGACTATCGAGCCTTGCGTCAGGTCGATTTGCCCGAACAGGTCTTTGATCCTTTGAGAGAACGTTTTATTATGTAAGTTTTCGGTTGTCATAAGTTGTGTTTTGCGCCTCGCGATAATGAGATGTATCAACGGAAATTGCATTATATTTATCTTGATGCTCACTGTCAAGCATTTTTGAAAGCAGCGATTGTAAATTTTTTGCAAATCGAAGCAAAAGCAATCGGGACAACGACACAACGAGCGTTTCGGAGGCATATTATTTGGGAACGTGCGCGTGTGTATATACGTGCGTGCGCGAAATTTTTTCAATCGACAAAAACGGCATTTTGTCGGTTATTTTGCAAAAAAAATACCCTTCGTGTATTGCTTAAAAATTTTTTAATGAAAATGCAAAATAGTGTCGATTTTCGTTTGACATTGACGAAGCGTTTTGGATATAATGCCCGTATCATCAAGAGCAAACCAAATCGCAACGCACAACCTGCGGAATACGGATTTCGCAAACACCACTAGATATTGTGGTAAAGGAGCGCGCTATGAAGATTTTGGAGGAGCGCATCCTGAGGGACGGCAAGGTTAAGCCCGGAAACGTCCTCAAGGTCGGCGGATTTCTCAATCATCTTATTGATCAACAACTGTTGGACGAGATTGGCAAGGAAATTTCTGCGCTCTTTTGCGGACAAAATATAACCAAAATTCTGACAATCGAGGCATCGGGGATAGCCATAGCATGCGCAGCGGCGCACTATGTGCAAGCTCCGGTGCTTTTTGCTAAAAAAAGCAAGACCATAAACATATCCTCGGACTGCTATTGCGCCGAGGTTTATTCTTTTACGCACCAAGTGACAAAGGTGATTATGGTCGAGAAAGATTTTATCTCCGCAGACGACAGAGTGCTTATCGTTGACGACTTTCTTGCAAACGGTGCCGCAATAAACGGACTTATGAGTATTGTGGAGCAAGCAGGAGCAACGCTCGTCGGATGTGCCGTGGCAATCGAAAAAGGTTTTCAGGGCGGCGGCGACGCTTTGAGAGCGCAGGGTATCAACGTTCAAAGCCTTGCTCTTATCGACAGCATGGACGACGACGGTCATATCGCGTTCAGACACTGAAATTTGCGCTTTGCGTAAATATAAAATTTAAACAACAATGCCAAAATGGCAAAATTAAAGGAGAAACGCATGAAAAAGAAAGTATTGGCACTTGTGCTTTGCTTGGCTCTCGTAACCGCTTTGGTTATCGGTTTGGTTGCTTGCAACCCTGAAGAGGAAAGAGTTGTAAACCTCAAACCTATCGCGAAAGAAGACATCAAAATCGGTCTCATCTGCCTGCACGACGAACAGTCCACTTATGACAAAAACTTCATCGATGCAATGGAAGAAGCAGTGAGCGAACTCGGTCTGAAAAAAGATCAACTCATAATCAAAAAGGGTATCCCCGAAACCGAAAAATGCTACAACACGGCGGTTGAACTTGTCGAACAAGGTTGCAATATCATCTTTGCGGACTCATTCGGACATGAAGATCACATCATGAGAGCTGCAGAAGAATACACCGATGTGCGTTTCTTCCACGCAACGGGCACCAAAGCTCATACGGCGGATCTCGGCAACTATTTCAATGCATTTGCTTCCATCTATGAAGGCAGATACCTTGCAGGCGTTGCGGCAGGCATGAAACTCGTTCAACTTTACGGTGATGCACAAGGCAAGGTTTCCGATGCAAACGCAAAAATCGGTTATGTCGGCGCATTCCCCTACGCAGAAGTCAAATCCGGTTATACCTCTTTCTTCCTCGGTGTGCGTTCAATCGTTCCCAATGCAACGATGGAAGTGAAGTTTACAAACAGCTGGTATGACGAAGCAGCAGAAAAAACCACCGCAAAGGCTCTCATCCAAAACGGTTGCAAACTCATCAGCCAACACGCAGACTCTATGGGCGCACCTACCGCTTGCAAAGAGGCAACCCCCTCCGTCCCCAACGTCACTTACAACATCAGCACCGAAAAAGATTGCAGCGGTTCTTATGTAATCGGTTCGAGAATCAATTGGGCTCCTTACTACAAGTTTATTGTCGAAAGCACAATCAACAACACCAAGATTCCTTATGACTGGACAGGCACGGTTGCAACAAAATCCGTTGAGCTTCTCGAAATCGGAACGGCTGCAGCACCCGGCACGGCAGAGAAACTCGAAGAAGTGAAAGCCGCTCTTGCAAACGGCACCGTCAAAGTGTTCGACACCAAGAACTTCACGGTTAAAGGACAACACATCACATCGTTCAAAGCTGACGTCGATTCCGACGAAGCATTCACTCCCGACACCGAAGTTGTCGAAAACGGCGTTCTTTTGGAATCCAAATTCCGTTCCGCTCCGTACTTTACTCTCGACGTCGACGGAATCACTCTTCTTGCCTGATAGAATTTGAATCTTTGATTCCAACGATTTGGCGGAGCCTCTGCTCCGCCAAATCGAGTTTATTACAAATATAAAAACAAGGAAAATATGGACAAACCCATCGTTTTACAGTTGAAAGGCATAACAAAGCGTTTTGGCACAAAGGTCGTTGCAAACGATCATGTCGATCTCGATCTGCGCCAAGGGGAAATACTGTCTCTTATACACATCTGAC
>ENA-UAJL01000198-UAJL01000198.1-human-gut-metagenome-genome-assembly--contig:-NODE-198-length-7131-cov-3.493782_pt1 | contig 7131 bp, 10 predicted proteins | sample MGYA00244430_ERZ654415 | MGnify/ENA primary metagenome ERZ654415 (study PRJEB26926, sample SAMN06165114) | human gut metagenome | biome: ENVO:00009003; feature: ENVO:2100002; material: ENVO:00002003...
CCCTAGAGTTCGTCGGCAGCGTCAGATGTGTATAAGAGACAGCCTCCATTGTCGCGGGATGCGATGCCGAGGTTCAGCGTGTGCTGATAGAAGAGGCGCGCCGGTTTATCGTAGAGCGCACCCCCGGCTTTGTAGCCGAGGTATCTTCCAATCTGTTGGAGGAGGCTTATAGCCGTTATCTGAATATGCTCGTAAAGACTTCGACGGAACGCTTCCGTGAACTCGTCTCCCGTTATCCGGGAGTCATACACAATCTGCCCATTCATGAGATTGCCTCCTATTTAGGGATATCCCGCCGTCAGTTGCACCGCATCCGAGGGGCGGAGAATGCTGCCGCCACCTCCACAGAACGCTTAGGTGAAGTACCGTTCTGAAAGTGAGTATATTTGAGAAAGACACACCGCCATGTCCTGATCCCCATGCTCTAAAGTGACATTTGTCACGCCTGATGCCGATTATTCATTGTAACTTTGCTTAATCGGGATGAGAGTTTTCGTTCCGACATTCCGGTTCAGTTACTTTGAAATCGAATAAGTATGAAGAGAATCATTATCTGGCCATTATTTATGCTGGGTCTGACAATCAGCATGGCCATGTATGGCGAGCCACCATCGGCGCCGGAAAGCATCGCTTCACAGGATTCCACAATAAATGTAATTGCGTGGTTCAACAAGCACGACACGGTAACATACCGGGTCAGCGAATCCTCATGGAAGCTAACCGGCACGGATACGGTCCTCACTGCGTCCTACTCTATGATGGCGCGTATCAACGTAGTTGATTCAACATCCAACGGGTATAAAATAGACTATACTTTTTTGGATTTTCCCACCAACACACTTCTCGATTCCGCTTCCGAAATCGACAGGTTTCAACGTCAGATAACCGACAGACTTGCCCGGAAGATTGTCGGTACGACCGTTCATTTTGAGACGGATGAATATGGTCGGATAACGGGATACAACAATCTGGGTCAAATCAAAAAACAAGCCGGATCACTTTTCAAAGAGGCTTCGAACGAATTTTCAAAACTCCCTGAAATGCAAGAGTTAAAGAAAATGGGATTCGATGTAAAACAATATTCCAAGAACGTCGACACAGACAAGTTGGTTGACGGCTATCTTGAAGAGCTTAAAATGCTGTTCATGTATCACGGCCTATCAATGCAGCCCGGTGAAAATACAGAGCATGAAGATGCCACCGACACTCAGTATGAAAACACTACTTATACTTCCGCGACTGTTGATGCCGACGACGGTTCCTATAGTATTGTGCAGGATGTAACAAGTATTTTGCCTCGAAACGAATTAAAGGAAATGGTTGGCGGCATTGTTGAATCATTTTCCAACGAGAGTATTACAGACAGTTTTAATGAAAACTTCGATGCCCAGGTAAATGTTGACTGCACATATGAGGATTATCTGAAAATCGACTATCTTGTCAACGGCTGGCCCTATTCCGTTGTAAGACAAAAAGCCACAATGATAGGGGATCGGGGTAAAGTCAAGCAGACCGTTATATCTATTGATTCCTATTCTTTCGCTCAATAATTAAGTATATACCATGAAGAGAATTTTATTTTTCATTCTGATTGTATGTTCGGTCTGTTGTGTTTCGCTCGCAAAAGATCCACTCGGGAAAGTATCCGTAACAATGAACGACGGCAGCGTTATCAATGGATATTGTGAAAATCTGTTCAAACACGAACGACCGACAATCAAGGTTTCGCCAGGGCCGGATGGTAAAAAGTCTGTAAAATATAAGGCAACTGATATCCGGGAGTTGAAATATGAAATCCCGAATGATACCGTTATTGAATATTGGTATCCGGTGCTGTATTTTCATGATCGTACACTGCTGATGACAAAAGTGCGTCAGTGCAACACGGTAACTCTCTGGACAGCATGTATCGGCGGCCAGGAATTAGTCGGTCCTCAAGGTATGAGATGGACTGAAAGAATTAAAAACTGCATTTCATTTGGTCCCGATATGGCAGACGGAATCGCATGGGATTTTCCCCATATCATTCACGGACGATGCAAACAGCTTCCCGGTTACGGTGATTTCGTAAGCCAATACAAGAAATCACATCCGGAGATAAAAGACTGGGCTGAATTTGAATCACTGATGAAAATGTGTGCTGCATATGTGGAGTCTGTAAGGTAATGCTGACGCTTTTAGATTGACATCTTGACGCATCAATAAGGAGGTAGTAACTTTGCCTAATTACAGATAATGGTAGCATGAAAAAGCAACGGGCTAAGATAATAGGCATCGCGCGGCATCGCCTTTCGACTGACGGCGACGGCGTTACCACGCTCGTTGCTTTCCATGGATGCCCCTTACGTTGCCGCTATTGCCTGAATCCGCAGTCGTTGGGCGACGGCGGCCGTTTCCGCGAGTATTCACCTGAGGAACTGTATGCCGAGACGCGCATCGACGAGCTTTATTTCATCGCCACAAACGGAGGCGTGACTTTCGGAGGCGGCGAGCCATGTCTGCGTCCGCAGTTTATCCGTGAGTTCCGCGAACTGTGCAGCTCCGCATGGCAGCTCAATCTGGAGACATCACTCAACGTGCCGTCTGCTAATATCGAGGCCCTGCTACCGGTAGTCAATACCCTGATTATCGACATCAAGGATATGAACCCCGACATATACCACAGCTACACGGGTCAGAGCAACGACCATGTCCTTGACAATCTCCGCCTGATAGCCGAAGCCGGGAGACAAAGCGACTGCATAATCCGCCTACCGCTGATACCGGGCTATAATACCGATACAGACCGCGAGTCAAGTCGCAAGGCTCTTGAAACTCTCGGCTTCGACCGATTCGATTTATTCACCTATCAAATCCGCAGACACTGACTATGGCACGAGGAAAGCAGACCTGCAAGATACTGAAAGAGATACGTCGGCAGATTGCGGAGGCAAACGGCATAAAGTTCGTTACATCGGAATGTCGCTACAAGGGCGACTGTCTCGGCACATGTCCCAAATGCGAAGCCGAGGTGCGCTATTTGGAGCAGCAGCTCCGTGCCCGCTCTCTCGCCGGAAAAGCCGTTGCTCTCGCAGGAATCTCGGCAGCATCCCTCGCCATGCTCATACCGATGACCTCGCAGGCTCAGACCTTGCAAGAACCGCAGAACGTTTTGAAAGGAAGCATTCCTGTTATGGCTGATACTATAACAGTGAGAGGAGTAGCTTTGAGCGGTGATACATTACCTGACGGAACCATATCAAAAGAGCCGTTAATAGGAGCAACAATCTCAAACAAGCGCACAGCATTAGGCACCATAACGGATTTGGACGGTCATTTTGGATTGACCGCCTGTATCGGAGATACTTTGAAAGTAGAATATGTGGGTTATGAACCGCTGGAAATCATCGTAACCGAGAATATGAGAAATGTGGAAATCACACTTACTCCATCGCAGGCTTTTCTGGGGGAAGTAGTTTTTGTCGGCGCGATGCCCGCTCGCAAAGAAAATCATTATCTTGATCTAAATGTAATTGATGAAAAAGGAAATCCGATTGATCCTGATGACCTATATATAGAGAGTCCTCGAATTTATGAAAATGGTGAAGAGGATACGCATTATATACATCCAGATTATGTCGACGAGAAACACCCATGTCGCATATATTGGGATGCAGGGATGCGCGATGAAGACGGCAAGCCGCTGAAAGAAGCGACACTCTGCATAGAAGCCGAGGGTTACGACGAACCAGTGACAATCAAGGTCAAATATCCCAAACGCAACGCCAAGAAAACCATCAAGTTCAAACACAAAAAGAAATAGCTTATGCGACCATCAATATCAATTAAAACAATATGTGCGGCATCAATAATTATGATATTGATGTTTCTTACATCATGCTCTGCTGGATATAAAAACGACGGCAAAGAAGTAACGTGGCACACATGGAATGAGGGTAACGGGCATAATTCAAGGAAGGTTGATGCCGACCCTGAAACATTTGAGGTATTGGACGATGATTATGGTCGGGACAAAACGCACGCTTTCTATCGTGGTGATATAATAAAAGGTGCGGATGGTCAATCTTTTCGGGTGCTCGAAAAAGGCTATGCCGCTGATGCATCTAATGTGTATGATTCCGGAAAGTTGCTTAAAGGGGTAGACCCCGCCTCTTTCAAAGTTCATTCTTATGAATTGACTGAGGATAAGAATGACTTTTACAATAATGGCAAAGCCTTAAACGTAAGGGATAAAACTTCATTTGAGATTCTTAAATATAGTTCTGGTGAAAATTCAAGTTGGGGAAAAGATAAGTACAACGGATATTACCTGAATGGTACGGTAATTCCAAACATCGATTACGCCACATTTCATCCCATAGATGCAAAGAGTCAAGTTCAATCAGGATGCTATGCTGTCGATAAATATAGAGTATTTTTTATGGGGAAAGAGATACCCGGCGCAGACCCGGCTACTTTCAGGGTTGTGGATTTCTATATCGGGCAGGATAAGAACCGGGCTTACCAAAAGGGAGAACCGACACAGATAAAAGATTACACTAAACTTACTCAATTAGGAAGATTGATGTATTCTGACGGGACGCATATCTACGATTTACATTTTAATATTCTTTCTGAAGCTGACGTCGCAACCTTCGAGCATATTTCCGACAACTGGTATAAAGATGCGTCACATGTATGGTGGAGTAATAAATTGGTTAACGGTGCAAATCCAAAAACATTTAGTCCTGTCACTGTCACATCCTCAGTGGGAGTGACTTCTCCGGACTATAATTATGGGAAAGATGACAGACATGTGTTTTATCAGGATTCCATAATCCCTGGTGCTGATGCCGCAAGTTTTGAAAAAATAGATTTCCCCGACGGCGATAGCTGGACTGTATTCGACCGTTATCGTGTGTATCAAGGCAAAGATTCCCCCGAACTCAGAAAATACCTGAAAAAGAAATACGGCAAATGATGGATCAGGTTGGTAAATTCATTGCTTCGGCGGTTGCCATGTTCTTATTCATGTTCAGCCTTATATTCTGCTTCGACTCGCCCGACACGTTGACCAATATCTTATTGGTCAGTGCAAACGTGCTGTTTTGGGGAGGTATTCTTTGGCTCATCAACAGGAAAGGATGCAAGCGATGAAACATCTGGTACAATCCCGAAGTGAGTAAATGAAAGGAATCGCAGAAATAATGAGACAGCATACTGATACAAATATATTCGCTTGCTTTGTGTCCTACCCATCGCTGGTTGCAGATGTCTCGGAACAAACAAAAGACGAAGCAATTACAAAAGGTGATATGTTTCGTTCTTATATTTGGGGCGAAGCGGGATTTGACCGTTATCTAAAGAGAATCCAATATTCAGATTATGGACAAGATCTAAAACGGATTCTTTTCCAATTTTACGTTTTGCCCTGTGATTATGAACGAGTGCATATCAGGGATATTGAGAACTATCGCAAACGTGAAAAGGCTATTGGAATTTCAATAATCATTGAAAGTGATTTTTTTCAATATTCCGATGCCCAAAGAAAATGTATCTTAGTGTCATCTATCATTTCAAAAATCGAAGGACTAAAGGAAATCATCGCGAAAAATAGATTAGACACTAATTTTGAACAACTTGTTTTAGACTTAAGGCAAGAATTAGGTAGTTATGTAAATTAACGAAGATGAGATATGAGGATTATGAATAAGTGGCAGAAAATAGTAGGCGTAATAGCATTTGGAGTGATTGGCATTTGTTTCGGATGCACTCGCTCCATAGATTACACTGATGGCGAAGAGGTACTTTATTCCGAATTTCCTAAAGAAGTTCAGGATACTCTTATCTGGTGGGGAGAGCATACAATAATTTCAATAGAGGATACTGTAATTGTTGAATTGCCGGATGTAATCTGCTATAACTCTGATTATTCTTTCTTATACACTGAATTTGGACCTTGGATAATATCACGTAGGTTAAAGCGCAATACAAATGGGAGGGAGTGGAAATTTTCCGGGAATCTGAATGTCCCGAGACCGATTGTAGCGATTGGAGATACAATATATATCCCGTCGGATTATAATGTAGTCAGTATGGGCGTTGACAATAATTCCGTTTTTAAACGACAGATTCTTAAATAATATCAAAATGATATGGTTATACGCTCATGAATTATACCGGCCATCTGTGACATCGTCAACTTCCTTGAGTGTGTGGCGATGGTTGATTTCATCAAAGGGGTGTCGATGTTACTTATTGCCACAGAAGCATGCATCGACCGCTTTCTGCGGTCATGGATTCAGCGGTAGGTGCGGAGGGGGGCGCGGAAGGCGTCCTCCATGTAGAGAAGTTCGAAGTCGTGGGGGTCGCCAGAGATGGCGGCTACGTCGAAGCGCGCGTTGAGGTCAACACGATGGGCGCGGAGATATACGTTGGCCGCACGCACCATATTGCTGATTTTGCGGGCGTTGATTGCGTCCTCCGGGCGGCTCCCTTTCTCGCGGCGCGTCTTTACCTCCACGAATACGATATCTCGCCCTTTCGACGCGATGATGTCGATTTCAAGATGGTTCATACGCCAGTTGTGTTCCACAATGGCATACCCGTTTTTCACCAGGTGGGCGATTACCTCTTCCTCTCCCCATTTACCGAGTCGATTGTGTTCAGCCATAATTGCATGCAGATGAGTCGAAGTCGCCGGGGTGTCGGCAGGGAGCCGGGGGCTTATTTATATTCGTCCCAGCTCTTGATGTTGATGTCGTCGAGGCTGAGATGGGTGAACGCGTGGATGAACGTAGAGGCCAGACGGGCGTTGGTGAGCAGGGGGATGTTGAGGTCGATGGCGGCACGACGGATTTTATAGCCGTTGGAAAGTTCGGCCGACGAGAGATTCTTCGGCAGATTGACAACCATGTCGATCAGCTTGTCGTGCATGAGGTCGAGCGCCTGCGGCTGACCCTCGGGCTCGGAAGGCCAGTAGACGCGCACGGCCGGTACGCCGTTCTCCGTAAGGAAGCGGTATGTGCCTTCGGTAGCGTAGATTTTCAGGCCGTAGGCATGGAGCATGCGCGCGGCTTCGAGCATGTCGGCTTTCTGGCGCGGGGTGCCGGTGGAGAGCAGCACAGAGCGGCGCGGGATGCGGTGGCCTAC
>ENA-UAJL01000201-UAJL01000201.1-human-gut-metagenome-genome-assembly--contig:-NODE-201-length-6999-cov-3.235743_pt1 | contig 6999 bp, 5 predicted proteins | sample MGYA00244430_ERZ654415 | MGnify/ENA primary metagenome ERZ654415 (study PRJEB26926, sample SAMN06165114) | human gut metagenome | biome: ENVO:00009003; feature: ENVO:2100002; material: ENVO:00002003...
GGATGTGGTAGCCGAACGTCAACCCTATCGGAGGCTCGGAGATTCGGGGCTGTTTTTCCCCTCGGATGTGGTAGCCGAACGTCAACCCTATCGGAGGCTCGGAGATTCGGGGCTGTTTCCCCCCTCGGATATGGTTGCCGAATGTCAACCCTAACAGAGGCTCGGAGAGCCGATGTCGTGGTCATAAAAAGGATTGTAGAATAAGAAAGTCAACTACCGTTATGGACAAAAGCAAAGACCGTCATACCGATTCCTCCTCGGGCAGCGTGCTCGACAACGTCACCCGCGGCGACTATAAATACGGCTTCGTCACCGATATCGACACCGACATCATCCCCGTAGGCCTCAACGAGGACGTCATCCGCCTCATCTCGCGCAAGAAAGGCGAACCCGACTGGATGCTCGACTTCCGCCTCAAGGCCTACCGTTACTGGCTCACCCTCACCCCGCCCAAATGGGGTCACCTCAAGATGCCCGATATCGACTTCCAGGCCATCAGCTACTACGCCGCCCCCGTCAGGAAGGAGGGTCCCAAAAGCCTCGACGAGGTCGACCCCGAGCTGATACGTACCTTCGATAAGCTCGGAATCCCCCTTCAGGAGCAGAAGCAGCTCGCCGGAATGGCCGTCGACGCCGTAATGGACTCCGTCTCCGTCAAGACAACCCACAAGGAAGCCCTTGCCGAGCGCGGTATCATCTTCTGCTCCATCTCCGAGGCCGTGCGCGACTATCCCGACCTCGTGCGCCGCTACCTCGGCAGCGTCGTCAGCTACAAGGACAATTTCTACGCGGCGCTCAACTCTGCTGTGTTTTCCGACGGCTCATTCGTCTATATCCCCAAAGGCGTGCGGTGTCCCATGGAGCTCAGCACCTATTTCCGCATAAACGCCTCCGGCACAGGTCAGTTCGAGCGCACCCTCATCGTGGCCGACGACGATAGCTACGTCTCCTACCTCGAGGGATGCACCGCACCCATGCGCGACGAAAACCAGCTTCATGCCGCCATCGTCGAAATCGTGGTCGAAGACCGCGCCGAGGTGAAATATTCCACCGTACAGAACTGGTACGCCGGCGACGAGCAGGGCCGCGGAGGCATCTACAACCTCGTCACCAAGCGCGGCCTCTGCCGCGGCGACTATTCCAAACTCTCCTGGACCCAGGTCGAGACCGGCTCGGCCATCACCTGGAAATACCCATCCTGCGTCCTTGCAGGCCGCGGCGCAACCGGCGAATTCTATTCCGTGGCCGTCACGCGCAACTACCAGCAGGCCGACACCGGCACCAAGATGATTCATCTCGCGCCCGATACGCGCTCCACAATCGTCTCCAAGGGCATCTCTGCCGGCCATAGCGAGAATTCCTACCGCGGTCTCGTCAAGGTTACTCCCGCCGCCGAGGGCGCGCGCAACTACACCCAGTGCGACTCCCTCCTGCTCGGCAGCGAATGCGGCGCCCATACTTTTCCATACATCGACGTGATGAACCCCACCGCCGTGGTCGAGCACGAGGCCACCACCTCCAAAATCTCCGAGGACCAGATTTTCTACTGCAACCAGCGCGGAATCTCCACCGAGGAGGCTGTCGGCCTCATTGTCAACGGCTACGCCAAAGAGGTGATGAACAAGCTCCCCATGGAGTTCGCCGTCGAAGCCCAGCGTCTGCTCTCCATCACCCTCGAAGGTTCCGTAGGCTGACAAACAAACCTCCCATCCCTTCCAAATTTCCCATAATCCCCATCTCTCCAATAATTCTCAATACCCCCATCCCTCCCAAACCCTCAACCACAAAATGAGCAACGATATACTTCTGAAGGTCAGCGACCTTCGCGCAAAAGTCGACGACAAGGAGATTCTCAAGGGAATCAATCTCGAGATTCATCCCGGCGAGGTCCACGCCATCATGGGCCCCAACGGCTCGGGAAAGTCCACGCTCTCCAGCGTTCTCGCCGGTAATCCCGCCTTCACCGTCACAGGAGGCTCCGTCGACTTCCACGGCCTCGACCTGCTCTCGCTCTCTCCCGAGGACCGCTCCCACGAGGGTCTTTTCCTCTCCTTCCAGTATCCCGTTGAGATTCCCGGAGTCTCGATGGTCAACTTCATGCGCGCGGCCGTCAATGCCAAGCGCGAGTATTTCCATGAGCCCGCCCTCTCGGCCGGCGAGTTCCTCAAGCTGATGCGTCAGAAGCGCGCCATCGTAGAGCTCGACAACAAGCTCGCCTCGCGCTCGGTCAACGAAGGCTTCTCCGGCGGCGAGAAAAAGCGCAACGAAATATTCCAGATGGCCGTGCTCGAACCGCGCCTCTCCATCCTCGACGAGACCGACTCCGGACTCGACATCGACGCCCTTCGCGTAGTGGCCGGCGGCGTCAACCAACTCAAGAGCGCCGACAACGCCACCATCGTCATCACCCACTACCAGCGTCTGCTCGATTATATCCGTCCCGACTTCGTCCATGTGCTCTATAAGGGGCGGATTATCCGTACCGGCGGTCCCGAGCTTGCCCTTGAGCTTGAGGAAAAAGGCTACGACTGGCTTAAAGACCAGGAAGCCTGATAGTTAATCCTACTTCTCACAACCGATGAACGCACTTACCCAATATATCGACCTCTTCCGGCAGAACCGCGCGGCCATCGACGCCCATAGCGCTCCGGTGCTCAACGCGGCGCGCACTGCGGCCCTCGCGCTTCTGGAGAAGGCCGGACGACTTCCCGACCGCGGCGACGAGGGATTCGAGAAAACCTCTGTCAACGATATGTTTGCGCCCGATTTCGGCGTGAACATCGAGCGCCGCGACCTCCCCGCCGATGTCGCCGCCTCGTTCCGTTGCGGCGTCCCCAATCTCAGCACTCTTCTCGGCCTCGTGGTCAACGACCGCTTCGCCGCCACCCCGGCGCTCCTGAAGAATCTCCCCGAGGGTGTCGATGTCTGCTCGCTGGCTCAGGCCGCCCGCCAATGGCCTGATTTCGTGGCTGATTACTACGCAAAGCTTTCCTCTGCCTCCCAGGGTGCCGCTGCCTCCCATGCCGCGCTCAATACGCTCCTTTGCCAGGATGGTGTATTCATCCGCGTGGCCCCCGGCGTGCGCCTCGAAAAAGCCATACAGCTCGTCGACATCTTCCAGTCGCAGTTCCCTCTGATGGCCGTGCGCCGCGTTCTGCTCGTCGCCGGCGAAGGCTCGTCGGTCTCGGTGCTCAAGTGCGACCACACACGCCCCGACAGTCAGAACTGCCTATCGAGCGAGGTTGTCGAAATTTTCGCCGGACCCGGTGCCTCCGTCCAGTGGTACGACATCGAGGAGTCCTCGCCCGCCACTTCGCGCTATTCCCAGCTCTTTGCGCGCCAGGACGACGGCTCGTCGCTCACGGTGTGCGCCTCCACGCTCGCCAACGGCACCACCCGCAATGAATTCCATCTCGACGTGGTAGGTGAGCATACTGTTACACGCCTCTCCGGCATGGCCATCGGCAGCGGCGAGCAGCACATCGACAACTCCTCCGACCTCCGCCACGCCGGCTTCTACGGCCATAGCTCCCAGATGTTCAAGTACGTGCTCGACGACGACGCCACCGGCGCCTTCGAGGGGAGCATCGAGGTCTGCCACGGCGCCCGCTTCGTCGAGGCCTACCAGAGCAACCGCAACATTCTCGCCTCGCGCAGCGCCCGCATGCATACCAAGCCCCAGCTCCTCATCTACAACGACGACGTAAAATGCTCCCACGGAGCCACCACCGGTCAGCTCGACGACCGCGCCCTCTTCTATATGCAGACGCGCGGCATACCCCTCGCCGTCGCCCGCCGCATGCTCATGCAGGCGTTCATGGCCGACGTTATCGACGCCATCGAGCTCGAACCCCTGCGTTCGCGTCTGCTCCATATGGTGGAATGCCGCTTCGCCGGCCATCCCGCCTCCTGCGGCGAATGCAGCCGGTAATCCCTGTAATCAGTTTTCTGTCAGTCTCTCCGTCCAAAACAATATCTTCCCAGCCGCCATGTATTCCGTCGATGATCTTCGCAAAGAGTTTCCCATACTGAGCCGCAACGTCTACGGCCGTCCGCTCGTCTACCTCGACAATACCGCCACATCCCAGACCCCGCGCCGCGTGGTCGAGGCCATCGACGATATGTACTATCAGCACAAGGCCAACGTCCACCGTGGCGTCTTCTCCATATCCCAGGAGTCCACGTCGATGATGGAGTCCACCCGCGAGCGCGTCCGCGCTTACATTAACGCCGCCTCCACCCGCGAAATCGTCTTCACCCGCGGCACCACCGAGGCAATCAACCTCGTGGCCTCCAGTTTCGGTTCCTTCCTCGAAAACGGCGACGAAATCATCCTCACCGTTATGGAGCATCACGCCAACATCGTCCCCTGGCAGCTCCTCGGCGACCGCAAGCGCATCCTCCTGCGCGTCGTTCCCATCCTCCCCGACGGAAGTCTCGACATGGAAGCCTTCCGCTCCTTCTTCAACGAGCGCACGCGTCTCGTCAGCGTCTGCCATGTCAGCAACGTCCTCGGAACCGTCAACCCCATCGCCGAAATCACCGCCTACGCCCATTCCATGGGAGTCCCCGTAATGGTCGACGGCGCTCAGGCCGCGCCCCACATGCACATCGACGTCCGTGCCCTCGACGTCGATTTCTATACCTTCTCGGCCCATAAGATGTACGGCCCCGCCGGCGTCGGTGTGCTCTACGGCAAGGAGCATTGGCTCGAGGCGATGCCACCGTATCAGGGTGGGGGAGAGATGATTTCCCACGTCAGCTTCAAGAAAACCACATTCGCCGAACTCCCGCTCAAATTCGAGGCCGGCACCCCCGACTTCGTCGACATCGCCGCATTCTCCGCCGCCCTCGACTTCATCGAGAGCGTCGGCCTCGACGACATCGCCGCCCACGAGCACGAACTCCTCGAGTGGACCACCGCCGAAATGCTCAAAATCCCAGGAATGCGCATCTTCGGCACAGCCCCCGGCAAATCCCCGCTAATATCCTTCCTTATCGGTAAAGCCCACCATTACGACACCGGAATGCTCCTCGACAAACTCGGCGTAGCCGTCCGCACAGGCCACCATTGCGCCCAGCCCCTGATGGAATCCCTCGGCATCGAAGGCACCGTCCGCGCCTCCTTCGCTGCCTACAACACCCTCGCCGAGTGCCAGACCTTCATCGCCGCCCTCCACCGCGTCGCCGCAATGCTAAAATAAACACGTTCGGATTGAACTTCTGTATATTGTCCGGTGAGTTGCAAAACATAGTCGAAAAGTTAAAACGAAAGCCTCGTCCGCTTTAGCGGTCGTAGCCGCAGAGCGGCGTCACGGGTGTAATTAATTGAAATGTAGATAGTATGTTTGTGAAGTAATTCGAATTGCAGCCTTTAAATATGCCGCAAAAAAAGTGGCATACGAAAAAAGGTCGTACATTTGAGTTTCACCAAAAACCTATCTCCATATGCCACTACAAAGATCTGCAAAATTTTCAAATTCCCAAAATGTTTATATCGGTCTTGACGTACATCTGAAACAGTGGAATGTCTGTGTCTGTCAGGGCGGAGTCTGCCGCAAGTCTTTCCAGCAGTCGCCCGATGTCGGCGCCCTGTTGGCACACCTCAGACGTCTATATCCCGGGATGAAGTATTATTCGGCCTATGAGGCCGGAGTCTGTGGTTGCTCAATCCATTATGCCTTAAAGGCTTCGGGCATCGAAAACATCATATTCAATGCCGCCGATGTGTCACAGACGCATAAGGAACGAGTGCGCAAGACCGATGCTGTCGATGCGGCAAAAATAGCTCGTTCGCTCGCCAACGGAGAACTCCGCTGCGTCCACATACCGCCTCAGTGGCGTCTGGATGACCGAAATCTGCTGCGTCTGAGGACAACGATGGTGTCGGATATGAAGAAACGCAAGGCGAGAATCCGTCATTTTCTCCACGTCAACGGTATCCATATCCCCGCACAGTTCAGCTCCGGTCACTGGACACTTTCATTTGTGCAATGGCTGGAAGACACTGCTTCGGCCGACGGGACGGCCACCGGCGAGACACTCCGTCTGATGGTCGGATGTTACCGTCAGGCGAAGGCAGAACTTGCATCGGTCGAAAAACGGCTGCTGGCAATGATGGGCGAAGACCGTTATCGCGACAGTTTTACACTTCTGCGTTCCGTGCCCGGAGTCGGAGCCGTGACCGCAATGACCGTATTGCTCGAATGCGGAGATCTGTCCGATTTCAGTTCGGCCGACGCGTTCTGTGCCTATGTAGGCCTTGTCCCCGACATTGACCGCTCCGACGAACATGACGGGCGGTGCGGCATGACACGCCGTCGGCACAAAACCCTCAGATACATGCTCACCGAGTGTGCATGGCGCGCTATCCGCACCGACGATTATTTCTCAGGACTTTATGCATCGTATACCCGGCGTATGCCGCCGACAAAAGCCATCGTGAAAATAGCGAATAAATTAGCGAGAATTATTAAATTTGTGCTCAGGAACAAACACAAATATGTTCGACCGAAATAAAAGTACCGGAATCTCCTTCGGACTAAATCCGATAAATCGGGTCACGACCGATTAATGTCCCTTGCAGCTCTTGAAGTCTGCTTTTTTGTAGTTTTACGGCGTGACACTCCTTTCGACTAAAGATTAATGTGCAGCTCTTGAAGTCTGCTGATAGAAGGATGTTCGAAGGAGATTCTTTTTCAATCTTACGGAATAGGTTTTCTAAGCCATAAGGCATCATCCGTAAAAAGGGCCGGAATAATCCGACCCCGGCTATTTACGGCCTGATGAGAAAGCCTATTGCTCGGCGGGTTGCTCCTCAGCAGAGCCCGCTTCCTCTTCAACTTTCTGATACAAAGATACTAATACTTATGCCAAACGCAAGGCAAATGTTAATTTGAAGTTAAAGTTATCTTTGCCTATTGCACCACAACATAGAAGGGACATGCCAGAGCGACCGCAGGCAGCGGCGGCATGTATAACTGTCTCTTATACACATCT
>ENA-UAJL01000217-UAJL01000217.1-human-gut-metagenome-genome-assembly--contig:-NODE-217-length-6729-cov-3.492658_pt1 | contig 6729 bp, 5 predicted proteins | sample MGYA00244430_ERZ654415 | MGnify/ENA primary metagenome ERZ654415 (study PRJEB26926, sample SAMN06165114) | human gut metagenome | biome: ENVO:00009003; feature: ENVO:2100002; material: ENVO:00002003...
AGATGTCTTAGGGTCTCGTGGGCTCGGAGATGTGTATAAGAGACAGGTTTATCACTGCGTCGGCATTCAGAACCGCCACAAGCGATACCCCTCCGAAATCCAGCCCTTTGGTCACCATCTGGGTGCCGACAAGAATCCGGGCTTTCCCCGCCGAGAAGTCATCGATTATGGCGCCATACGATTCCTTGCTGCGGGTGGTATCCAGGTCCATTCGCAGCATGTTGTAGCCCGGAAAGTTGGCAGCAACTTCTTCCTCGATACGCTCTGTGCCATAGCCGATAATCTCGATGGCCGGTTCATGGCACTGCGGGCAGACTTTAGGTAGCGTATACACCGCTCCGCAGTAATGGCATTGCAGTTGGCGCGTGGAGTTATGATAGGTGAGCGCTACGTCGCAGTTGGCGCACCGCGGAACCCATGCGCACTGGCGGCATCGGGCCAAAGGGGCATATCCGCGCCGGTTCTGGAAGAGTATTATCTGAGAACCTTTCTCAAGGGCATCCCGGGCCAGACCGATGGTTTCCGCGGCGAACGCACCTTTTACAGCCTTGGCCTGACGGGCGGCGTTCATGTCGATAACGCGTATCTGCGGCAGGGTTGCGTTGCCGAAACGTGTGGAAAGCTTCACGAGGCCGAATTTATCGTTTTTCGCCTTGTAATAGGATTCGATCGAAGGGGTGGCCGACCCCAGGAGGGTTTTTGCCCCGTGCATCTTTGCAAGCACCACCGCCACATCGCGTCCGTTATATCGCGGTGCGGGGTCGTATTGTTTGTAGCTGCTTTCATGCTCTTCGTCCACAATCACCAGGCCGAGGTGGGCGAAGGGGAGGAATACTGCGGATCGTGCCCCGATTACCACGAGCGGATCGGTCGAAGTAAGCAGACGACGCCATATGTCCACTCGTTCGCTGTCGGAGAATTTCGAGTGGTAGATGACTACGCGCGAGCCGAACACTTTCTGGAGTCTTCTGGTCAGTTGGGTGGTCAGGGCGATTTCTGGAACAAGCATCAGCGCCTGATCGCCACGTTGGAGCACAAAATTTATAAGGTGGATGTAAATTTCAGTTTTGCCGCTCGAAGTAACGCCATGCAGCAGTGTTACATCGTGAGTATGCCAGGTCTTGTGAATGGCATCGAGGGCCTCCTGCTGGGCATCGGTAAGACGGGGAAGGTTTCCGGTTGGTTCACCTGTGAAAGCGAACCGGTTGACCTCTTTGGTGTATGCTTCAAGCACACCTTTCTTTATTACGGCGCTAAGGATAGCCGGCAGTACGTCGGCCCGGGCAAGGAGGTCGTCACGTGATACTTCCGCAGGCTTTCCCCGCATTATGCCCGACAGCTCTATATATGCAAGCAGAAGAGCCTCCTGCTTTCTTGCGCCGGACACCTTGCGGAATGCTTCGTCGGTTTCGTCGGGCGAAAAAGCGGCCTTTACCATCTGCACTTTCTTAGGCCGGTAGCGTTCGTTTAGTTTTTCCGCCACTATCAGCACGCCGCGCTCTATGAGCGCATTTATGGCCGAGGCGATTCCTTTGGCTTTCAGACGGCTTTCTATGGCGGCTGGTGTCAGCGACCCTTCGTGGGCGATAAGTTGAAGTATGGCGCCCTCCCGCTCAGAGAGTTGCATGGCCGGGTCGTCGGCAAATTCGAAGTCGGGATTAATCTCCACATGCGTCTCGCTCTCTATTTTCAGTCCGGCAGGTGCGGCCGCTTTGTAGACATCGCCCAAGGCCGCCAGATAGTAGTCCGCAACCCAGTTCCATAACTGTAGCTGCGGATGCCGTACTACCGGCGACGTGTCGAGCAGCACAACCACCTCCTTTACGTCGATACCTTGAGGAGGAAGATTGGCGAAACCCACCACAATGGCGGTATAGAATTTTTTTCGGCCGAAAGGGACGATTACACGGCTCCCCTGAGCCGGTTTCCCCACCAGATGCGGCGGAAGCCGGTAGGTGAATTTTGCGGCAAGCGGCAAGGGAAGCAGAACCTCCACATATTCAAAGCGCGACTTGGAATCACCTCCCGTCGAGCGGTATGTTTCATTGTCCGAAATCATCTGCGGAACAAAAATACTTTATTGAGTTACAAAATTAGCGAAAAACTTCGTAAATTCGCATTCGGCGTGGCAATCCTTCATGGCTGCGCCACGGCATCATGAAGATACGGATGCCGCTTTCCTCAAAACTAACAGACTTCTTAGTAACCGGTCGAAATTATTTTGATATTTCCGGGAGGAAAATTTTCAGGAGAGTCCGTTCCTGATGGGTTATTCGTATCTGGAGCGTAGTAGTTTCGCGCATTTATCGTAAATTTGGTTCTCAAATCAACCTAAGCATGGAAACCGTCCATACCCCATTTGCCCGGCCGATGTATATTATGACCAAGGCGGCCGGATCGATGTGCAACCTCGCATGCAAGTACTGTTACTACCTCGAGAAAAACAATCTTTACAAGGAGCAGCAGCCCGACCGCCGGTTTATCATGACCGACGACACGCTTGAGCGGTTCATCAGCATGTACATCCAGTCGCAGACCACTCCTCAGGTGCTTTTCTGCTGGCACGGGGGCGAGTCGCTGATGCGTCCGCTGTCGTTCTACAAGCGGGTAGTCGAGCTTCAGAAAAAATATGCCGCCGGACGCATCATCGACAACACCATCCAGACCAACGGCACTCTGCTCGACGACGAGTGGTGCCGCTTTTTCCGTGATAACAACTGGCTGGTGGGCGTATCGGTCGACGGCCCTCAGGAGTTTCACGACGAGTACCGGCGCAACAAAATGGGCGCGCCGTCGTTTCGCAAGGTAATGCAGGGCATCAATCTTCTGAAAAAGCATGGAGTGGAATGGAACGCTCTGGCCGTGGTCAACGATTTCAACGCCGACTATCCGCTTGATTTCTACCGTTTCTTCAAGGAGATTGAATGCCGTTATATCCAGTTTACACCCATTGTGGAGCGCATACTTCCGCGCAAGGACGGCCGCTATCTCGCCTCGCCGATGGATGTGCAGGATATTCCGCTGGCCGATTTCTCGGTATTGCCCGCGCAGTGGGGCGACTTCCTCTGCGCGGTTTTCGACGAATGGGTGCGCAACGACGTGGGCGAATATTTCGTGCAGATTTTCGACGCCACGCTCGCCACCTGGGTGGGCGAGCAGCCGGGTGTATGTTCGATGGCCCGTACTTGCGGCCATGCCGGCGTAATGGAGTACAACGGCGATGTATACTCCTGCGACCATTTCGTGTTTCCTGAGTATAAACTCGGCAACATTCGCACCCACACGCTGGTGGAGATGATGTTTTCCGAGCGTCAGCAGCGTTTCGGAGCCGATAAGCGCGACCGCCTCCCCGGCCAGTGCCGCCAGTGCCGCTATCTGTTTGCCTGCAACGGCGAGTGTCCGAAAAACCGCTTTGCCACCACCGCCGACGGCGAGCCGGGACTAAACTATCTCTGCGAGGGCTACCGTAAATACTTCGACCACGTCGCTCCCTATATGGATTTCATGGCCAACGAGTTGAAGCATCAGCGTCCGCCCGCCAATGTGATGAATTTCCGCCCCGCCTGATTTCTTTACCTTACCATACTTTAACGCCCTCCGACTGCAACGGAATCGAAGCCGAAAAAAACACATGAACCGTAAGAATAGAGAAAAAGTCGTGGCGGCAAAGATGATAACAATCTACTGCCGCCGCCACCATCGCCCAGACATACGATATTCCGGCTGCAATAGAGATTCGCTTGCTCAAGACGCTGCCACCCCGTCCGAGTCTCGGAACGGCTACGTCCAGCATTGCCAGGAATGTACCGAACTGCTTGGCTACGTCTGCCGCCGCATCGACGCCTGTCCGCTGGGCCCGCAAAAATCAAGTTGCCGCAAATGCGCGATCCACTGCTATCAGCCGCGTTATCGCCGGCAAATACGCGAGGTAATGCGCTACGCTGGCCCGCGCATGCTCTACCTCGCCCCGCTTACCGCCCTCCGCCATCTCCTCTCCGAGCTGCGCCCGCATTAATTTTCATGGATTTCCACTGTGAGCGGGTGATGCAGAAGTGGTGCTCCGTTCGAATGTCGCCGAGAGGGGATACAGCTGGTGGCGCCGTATGGTGGTATGCGAAACCGCATTTCTCCAATACCCGTTGCGATCGGGTGTTCCCATGGTATACAGCACCATATACGGTTTTCAGATTCAGATGGTTGAAGGCTCTATCCAACAAGGCGTTGACCGCCTCTGGCATCATACCCTTTCCCCAGTACGTCTTTGCAACCCAGTAGCCGATTTCAGCTTCGTCAATGTGTGTGGCGGCTTCCGGCTCGCCATCAGCCATAACCAGGCCGCAACAGCCTATCGGTTCGCCAGTTGCCTTCAGCACTATGGCAAATATTTCAGGAGAAGCAAATACGGTGCGAATCACCTCCCGGCTATAGTCCGCCGAACCATGCGGTGCCCATCCGGCCACGGGTCCCACCTCCGGGTCGGAGGCATGGCGAAACAGTGCATCCGCATCCTCCTCACGCCAATGCCTTAGTATCAGTCTCTCAGTCTCAATCATATAGTTTGTAGGATGTGTTCCCTTATTCATTTGAGTTTGCCAGAATATATACTCCGCAATCTGTCTTGAGAAATCTGCGGTCTCGGCGATGTACTTCGTCGAGAACCATCCGGTATTCATAAGATAAGGGGGTGGTGAGATAGAAAGCAAGCGGTTCATTCTTTTGAGAATATGAATCAAGCAACCGTTCAAGATTTTCAACAGCCTTCCAAAATCCATCGGGCTGCCGGATGTCGGTGCTTAAATCGAACATCCTGATTTCCTTGTTGGCGCCACTACGCTGATTTTCAAGTTGTATTCTGGTATAATCGTTCCAATGAGGGGCCATAATCACGTTGATTTCGAGAGGCAGTATTTCAGACTTTAACGTCCGGGCGTTTTCTGAAATCATAGTCTTGACCTTATGTATGACATAAGGATAATATAGATATCCTCCGATAGAATACAGTTCGTCGCCGGTGGCTATCAGGCTGCCAGGTCCGAAGCGGAGAGAGAACTCCAGAGGATGCTCGTGAGTTGTAATGTTGAATTTCAGAATTTCCTTTTTGGGCATGAGCGGATCAATTTCCATTCCGAATTTACCATAATAAGGATTTTTGAATATATAAATTCCAATGAGGCAACATGCCGTAATCAGCGCCGTGTACCCCCATTTTATTACATGGTTGGAATTGCAGTATAATAAACGCAGTGCGAAGGCGTTGATTATTGCGACGTATGGCAAAAGGAGTGTATAATGTTTGGAGGCGTTGCCAAAGCGAAAATTGATTGCATGAATTATTATGCAGGCGGTGGCTACAATTAATGTAATAGCCATTTGACGATGTTTCACCATGCCGGCAAGACCAATGGGAATAAGAAATGGCGTTATTAACCCGTAGAATCCAAGAAGAGCAGAGAAATGCGCGCCTTCGGAGATCCGTCCGGTCCATAGGGCAAATTCCTTCAAGGTAGTTGTGATGGAAGCTCCGAGCGCACCATAAACCGCAAGAACCGTAATAATTACAGTAATGGTCAAAATGCATGTATGCATCATGCATTTGCCAATCGACCTGTTGTTCATATACAGCAGAAGCGGTACAACCGGATATATTACACAAACATCGAGTCGGATAAGAGGAGCTATGCAGAGGGCAATCGTGGAAGCGAATTTCCTCTCCTCGGCCAGCAGTAAAAAACCGGTAAGAGCCAATAGTGCCGCCGGAGCCATGGAGTTTGGGTACATGGCCAGTTCATACGACTCGGGAATCAGGAGGATGGCAACCAGTAGCAGCGATTTATTCAATCCGGTGAGTTTGTGGCAGAAAAGTACGCTTATATATATCAGCAGGAGAGCACAACCGGCCGACACCGCAGTGTAGACCGGCTCGCAGTCAAAATCGAAAATGCATCTGCAGGCTGTGAGAAATATGTATGTAAGCGGCTGCATCCAGAATCCATACCCTTCCCATCCCAATGTCTGCCAGCCGTTATCAGCAGTGAATTCACATCCATAGCATATGCTCATGGCATCTCCTTCGTAAGATACAAGCGGGAAAACCCCGGGCAGTATCCATACTACTGTCAGGCAAAACATCAGATTATAAAAGCTCGTATCATTTCTCCCAATCCATTGGGTAATATTTCTGAAATCCATACCTCGCACTGGATTTATCAATAAATCGGATACATCCGGTATGTTATGCTATAGCATATCACCGTTCACATATGTTAATATGCAAAGTTAGCGGTATGCCCGGATATTTACAAGAAATAAGCTATGAGCGGATTAAAACAATCGATGGGGTCTAATAACAGTTTAGTCTCAGCTCTCAGCTATCTTAGCCATTACGTTTATATTTCCATCCGGACTATTCTTTTCAGAGCAAAACGGCCAAAGGTCAATAACTGACAGCGTCCTCGCCATCCGGACAAAAGAAAGGCGATGTATCGAAATTCAAAGTTATGATGCATCGCCGTAATAAAAGTTTAAGGGTAGGGTGGAGGCGCTAAGGGGCTACGAGCATGGAGGCGGCAGTGTCGTCGGCAGCTTTGTTGCCCTTTGTCTGACGAATGATTTCAATGGCGAAGGGGAGGGTGGTGCCCGGCCCTTCGGAGGTAATGAGGTTTTCGGCAGAGACGACCTTCTCGGCAACTGTCTCTTATACACATCTCCGAGCCCACGAGACCCTAAGAC